>OLSX01000241.1_pt1 | contig 54668 bp, 39 predicted proteins | sample 1673141 | NCBI WGS metagenome assembly OLSX01 (sample SAMEA3136759, study PRJEB25190) | human gut metagenome | biome: human gut; feature: human-associated habitat; material: faeces | place: Austria | collected 2013 | reverse complement strand
TGAACGCTTGGCGAAGGCAAATCCGCAGGCATACGAGCCGGACTTGGCAGATTCATATAACAACCTGGCACTTCTATATAGCCATACCCAGCGGTTCCATGAAAGCGAAGCGATGTACAAGTCTGCATTGGCGATACGTGAACGCTTGGCAAAGGCAAGTCCGCAGGCATACGAGCCGGCCTTGGCTAATTCATATAACAACTTGGCACTTCTATATAGCGATACTCAGCTGTTCGAGGAAAGTGAATCTATGTACAAGTCTGCAATAGCTATACGCGAACGCTTGGCAAAGGCGAATCCGCAGGCATATGAGGCAGACTTGGCTAATTCATATAACAACTTGGCTAATCTATATAGCGATACCCAGCGGTTCGAGGAAAGTGAATCGATGTACAAGTCGGCATTGGCTATATATGAGCGCTTGGCGAAAGCAAATCCGCAGGCATACGAGCCGGACTTGGCTGGTTCATATAACAACTTGGCCATCCTGTATAGCGATACCCAGCGGCTCCAGGAAAGCGAAGCGATGTACAAGTTGGCATTGGCTTTACGTGAACGCTTGGCAAAAGAAAAACCGCAGGCATACGAGCCAGACTTGGCAACCTCATATAACAACTTGGGGAATCTATATAAGAAGACCCAGCGATTCCAAGAAAGCGAAGCGATGTACAAGTTGGCATTGGCTATATGGGAACGATTGTCAAAGGCAAATCCGCAGACATACGAGCCGGATTTGGCTGGTTCCTATAACAACCTTGCCAATCTATATGGTGTTACCCAGCGGTTACAAGAAAGCGAAACAATGTACAAATCGGCAATAGCGATACGTGAACGCTTGGCAAAGGCAAATCCGCAGGCATACGAGCCGGCCTTGGCTCGTTCATATAACAACTTGGCTAACCTATATTTCGCTACTCAACGTTTCCAGGAAAGCGAAGCGATGTACAAGTCGGCAATAGCGATACGTGAACGCTTGGCGAAGGCGAATCCGCAGGCATATGAGCCAGACTTGGCTCGTTCATATAGCAATTTGGCAATTCTATATAGCGATACCCAGCGGCTCCAGGAAAGCGAAGCGATGTACAAGTCGGCATTGGCTATATATGAACGCTTGGCAAAGGTAAATCCGCAGGCATATGAGCCGGTTTTGGCTGATTCATATTACAATATGGCTATTATGTATTACGCTACCCGGCAGTTCCGGAAAAGCGAAGTGATGCACAAGTCGGCAATAGATATACGTGAACGCTTGGCAAAGGCGAATCCGCAGACATACGAGCCGGCTTCGGCTGATTCATATTACAATATGGCTATTATGTATTACGCTACCCAACAGTTTCATGAAAGCGAAGCGATGTACAAGTCGGCAATAGCTATACGTGAACGCTTGGCAAAGGCAAATCCGCAGGCATACGAGCCAGACTTGGCTAATTCATATAACAACTTGGCAGTTCTATATAATGATACCCAGCGGTTCCGAGAAAGTGAAACGATGTACAAGTCGGCATTGGCTATATTTGAACGCTTGGCAAAAGACAATCTTATGGTATATGGGCCGGCTTTGGCTGATTCATATAACAACTTGGCTATTGTGTATTACGGAACGGGACGGATTCAAGAATGTGAGGAAATATTCAAATCGGCAATAGTTATACGTGAACGCTTGGCAAAGGCAAATCCGCAGGCATACGAGCCAGCCTTGGCAAGTTCATATTACAACCTTGCCAATCTATATATCGAAACTCAGAGATTCCATGAAAGCGAATCAATGTACAAGTCGGCAATAGTGATACGTGAACGCTTGGCAAAGGCTAATCCGCAGGCATACGAGCCGGATTTGGCTGATTCATATAACGACTTGGCTATTCTGTATTACGGTATTGAACGGATTCAAGAATGTGAAGAGTTGTTCAAGGCGACATTGGCGATACGTGAACGCTTGGCAGAGAAAGATCCACAGGAATATGGATCGGACTTGGTAGATCTATATGACAATTTGGCTATTGTGTACAAACATACCCATCGATTTGCGGAAAGCGAAGCGTTTGCTAATGCTGCAGCGGCAATACGTGAATGCTTGGGTATAGAATAGCCACGCGGCATCGCTACTCTGAAAGCAAGTGTCTGCAAGCCATTAAGAGGCTATTATCCGTTTTGCGTCACGCTGTATAGGGTGGCGCAAATGGTATATAGCCTGCGGCAGTCACCAAGTATGGCCAAAGCCAAAGACACAGCCCGAAGTCCGGTCTTGTCGGTCTTCGGGCTGTTTGTATCTTCGCATTGCAGTTTGCTGACGGCAACGATACTGCCGCTCTCTGTTCAATCAGTCAGTCGGGGCACCTCACTCCAACTCGTAAAACTTCACCCAGTCTATCTCCATCTCTACGGGCAGCTGCTTGGGGTCGGCCTTGCCTACCCATGAGCCCTCAATCTGCATGTCTATGAGCAGGTAATAGGGTGTGCCGAATGGGAACTGACCCTTGTCGGTGGTCTCTATTCTGGGGTAGACCAGCGATGTCTTTCCGTTGACCGACAGGATGATGGAGTCGGGCAGTATCTCCACCGCATAGGTATTGAAGCCGTCGCGGTCTATGGGCAGCGTCGAGCCGTGGGGCGGATTCTGGTCTTTCTTGAGCACGTGGGTGTAGTATGTGTGTATGGTCTGATAGGCGATGGTGTCGTGGTTGAGATGCTCCATGATGTCTATCTCTCCGCCTTCGGGCCATTTTATCTCTGCATCGGGCAGCATCCATATTGCGGGCCAGGCTCCCTGTGCGCTGCCAAACTTTGCGCGTACTTCTACCTTGCCGTGCCTGATGGTGCGCTTGTGCTTGGTGTAGAGTCCGCCGGTGACATAGCGGGCGGTGTCGGCGTCGCGATGGGTGTTGACGGCGCCACGCAGCACCAGTCTGCCGTCACGCACGGCGTAGAGCGAGTCGGCGTCAGACATGTGGTGTTTCCAGTCGGCATTGCCACGTGGAATCTTCGACCACGAGAGGTTGTCATAGGTGTTTCCGTCAAAATTGTCTTGCCATACGAGCCGGTACTTGTGTGGCGTTGATGCGAGTGCGATTGTGCAGAACAGCAGTGCGGCGATGGTTGTAGTAATCTTCATAAGAGGTTTTGTTTAGACAATTGCAAAGGTAGTGCAAATCGGGTGCAGAATATCAAACTTGTTTGATAATTATGCCTCGATGCAGCCTACCTTATGCAAAGTTATTCATTTTAATTCTTCTGCCGCCCTTTGCCGCCATTTATTTGTTCCCCGATGGCCCACAACAATGAAAGGGCCTGGAGCTCCACGCCTGGAGTCAAGCCCTTTCTAACCTAATTAACGCTTATTTATAAAAGAATGTGTCTTGTTACATTTCCTCTCCGCCCGAATACTGTTCAGAGGGATTCATGCCGTCCATACCCTGCTGGCGCTGCGGCTTCTTCTTGGTGTTGCCGAAGTTGTAGGTCACCGTGAGGTTGACCTTGCGACCGCCCCACTTGTTGATCTGATGGCGGGTGAACGACTCGCTCGATGTGAATGTCTCCCACTTGCGTGTGTTGAACACATCGCGACAGTTGAGCGACACGGTAAACTTGCGGTTCATGAAGTTCTTGCGCACTCCGAAGTCTACATTGTAGTTGCCCTTGCGGTAGCCCTGGGTGATGACCTGGCGCGAACGATAGCGTCCGCCGAGCTGTACCGAGATGTCGTAGGGCAGGATGAGGCTTGCCTGCATACGCGCGTTCCATGTGAAGCTGGAATTGCCCTCGCCGGTGATGGTCTGGTCGTCTATCACGTAGCTGAATCCGTTGAGCTTGTAGTAGTAGGCGTTGATGTTGGTGGTGAGGTCCAGTATGCGGAACAGCTTGTTCTTCAGCGTTGCCTCGATACCCTCGCTCTGGCTCTTAGCCACGTTCTTGGTGGTCTGGTACATGATGCCTGTGGCGGCGTCGTGCCAGTTGACGCGCTGCATCACGTCGGTCGTCGGTCGGTAGTAGGCGCTTACCAGCAGCGAGTGCTCGGTCCATGTGCGCAGATAGTTGAACGAGAACGAGTTGGAGAACTCAGGCGTAAGCTCGGGGTTACCGAACGAGATGGAGGTGGCGTCGCGCGTGTCGCGGAACGAGTTGAGCTGTCCGCCCCAAGGACGGCGCAGACGGCGCGTGTAGTTGAGCTGCAGCTGGTCGTTGTCTGTCAGCTGATAGCTCATGAAGATGCTGGGGAAGAGCTGGAAGTAGTCCTTGTCAAAGGCCTTGTCGCGCTTCGACGGGTCGCGCTCCTGCTCCCAGGTATAGCTCTCCGTGTTCACGTGCCAGTATTCGCCGCGCAGACCACCCATCACGCCCAGCTTGCCCAGCTGGTATTGGGCGGTGAGGTATACGGCGTGCAGGTCCATGTCGTAGATGAAGCGGTTGTAGAAAGCGCGGTCTTCGCTGGCGTTGAGTCCGTTCCAGCTCTGGTCGGCCCACGACTCCTGCGGCGTGTTCTCCTTGGAGAAGTTGCCCTCATATCCCGCCTGTATCTTGGCGTGCTCGCTGATGGGGTTCTCATAGTCGAGCTTCACCGTCCAGCGGCGGTTATTGATGTGCATGGGGCGATACTGGTAGTTATACACGGTAGGCATATCGCCTGTGATATAGTCGGTAGAGTCCTGATACACATTGTCGTCATCGCTCTTCCACTTGCTCAGTCCCACCACAAAGTCCAGATAGTGCTTGTCGGTGAAGTTGTGGCGGTAGTTGAACTCTCCGTAGAGCATATCCATATTGCCTATGCCCGATGTGCGTCGGGTCATGATGCGGTCGGGGGTGCTGCTGCCTGTAGTGCCATACTGGTAGGGCGTGAGCGACCAGTTCTTGTGGCGTCCGTCCATAATCATACCACTCAGAGAGATGTCGTCTTTCTTGGTGGCGTGCCACGTGATACCCGCACGCGAGAAGATGCCGTTGCCCATGCGGTCGTTGTCGGCGGCATAGCGCTGATACTGCGAGGTCTGGGGGAAATACTGCTCGCTCTGGCTGTGTCCGCGGTCCTTGCGGTGGCGGTAGCCCACGTTGAGATAAGCGTCGAGTTTGGCACTATTCATGTTGATATTAAAGCTCGTAGTGGCGCCGCCGCGGGTGTCGGCTCCAGCCTCTATCGAACCGTAGTAGCCTGCCTTGCGGTCTTTCTTCAGCACGATGTTGATGATGCCTGCCGACCCTTCAGCCGAGAATTTGGCCGAGGGGTTGTCAATGATTTCTATGCGCTCGATGCTCTCTGCGGGCAACTGCTGCAATATCTGCGCGCGGTTGTCGCTGGTCAGACCGCTGGCCTTGCCGTTTATCCACACCTCTACGCTCTCATTGCCGCGCAGCGAGATGTTGCCGTCGTTGTCCACCTCTACCGAGGGGATGTTGTCCAGCACGTCTGAGGCAGCCTGGCCTGAATTGGATACCAGCTGGCTCACGTCAAACGACTTGCGGTCTACCTCCAGTTTCATCGTGGCGCGCTGCCCCGTCACCTTTACTTCCTTGAGCATGTGGGCGTCTTCAGCCATGTAGAGCACGGCATACGACACGGTGGGGGCGGCAGCCGTGATGGCAAATGTGCGTCTTATCGACTTGTAGCCCAGGTATGACAGCTGTGCCACGTACTTGCCTTCCTTCAGGTTGCGCACGGAAAACTTTCCGTCGGCGTCGGATATGGCGCTACCTATGATTTTGGTAGTGTCGCTCTGGGCTACCACCAGAATGTTGACAAATTCGAGTGGGGTGCTGTGGGCCTTGTCCAGTATGCGGCCCTTCATCACTCCCTGCGCCATGATGGTCATCGTGGCGAGGGCGAACAATAATAATATGTATAGTCGTTTCATACAATCTATTTGATGCATTTGGCGTACCAATGGTTTAACGCGCCAAAAGAAAAATCGATATTTTTTCTTATATTTTGATTAATATGCTTACCTTTGCAGTTGCGTTGGTCCCGTAGTTAAATGGATAGAACGGAGGTTTCCTAAACCTTTGATCCGAGTTCGATTCTCGGCGGGACTACTACACATAAAAGAGGATGAACCTTCATGATGGAGGGGTTCATCCTCTTCTTGTTTTATCCCTTCCGGGCTGCGGGGCTACAGCTCGCGCGAACCCTTGAGGTGCTCTTCGGGCCAGAGATGCTTGGCATAGGTGTAACCTTTGAGCTCATAGATGGCGCGCAGACACTCCACACGCTTCACAAAGTCCTTGAAGTCCTTTTGTCCGGGCTCCATCCACTGCACCTCGCTCAGTGCGCCCATTCTGGGCAGCACCTGATACTCAGCCAGAGACTCAGACACGATGTACTCGCTCCACAGGTTGGCCTGCACGCCCAGGATGTGCTTGCCGGCTTCTGCCGGAGTGCCTTCGGGGATGGGCTCAAAGCCGTAGGTCTTCTCTATCGGCAGGTCGCCGCCGATGAGCAGAGGCTCGTTGTGGTTGTTGGCGGTCTGGTAGTAGTCGAAGTAGGCGTGGCTGTTGGGCGTCATGATGACGTCGTGACCCAGAGCGGCTGCCTGGGCGCCGGGTTCGGCTCCGCGCCATGACATGATGGTGGCCGACTGGTCTACGTTGCACTCCAACAGCTCGTCCCAACCTATGATCTTGCGGCCTTTAGCAGCCAGGTACTTCTGCACTTCGGTAGCGAAATATCCCTGTAGACGGTCTTCCTTGCTCTGCTTGTTGCCAGCCACGATACCCTTGTCGCTTATCATCTGCTGGCACTTGGGGCATTTCTCCCAACGCATCTTGGGAGCCTCGTCGCCACCGATGTGTATGTACTCGGAGGGGAAGAGGTCGCAGATCTCGTCGAGTACGTCTTTGACAAACTGATAGGTCTTGGGATTGCCGCCACAGAGGATGTCGCGGTACACGCCCCAGTAGTGGCCCACCTCGTAGGGACCGCCGGTGCAGCCCAGTTCGGGATAGGCGGCAAGTGCTGCCAGCATGTGGCCGGGCATGTCTATCTCGGGGATGATGGTGATATAGCGGTCGGCAGCATACTTCACGATGTCGCGCACCTGCTCCTGGGTGTAGAAGCCGCCGTAGCGCACGTGGTCGTCTACATCGGAGTTGCGGCCCACGGTGGTACCGCTGCGCCAAGCGCCCACCTCGGTCAGCCGGGGATACTTCTTGATTTCGATGTTCCATCCCTGGTCTTCGGTGAGATGCCAGTGGAAGCGGTTCATGTTGTGCAGCGCCAGCATATCGATATACTGCTTGACAAAGTCGGCAGAGAAGAAGTGGCGCGAGCAGTCGAGGTGCATGCCGCGATAGGCGAAGCGGGGCGCGTCGTTGATGACCACGGCGGGCAGAGTCACCTCTTCGGCCTGGGTGAGCACGGGCAGACTCTTGCGCAGGGTCTGTATGCCGTAGAAGACGCCTTGGGCTGTGGCGCCGCTGATGGTGATGCCACGGGCAGATACCTCGATGCGGTAGCCTTCGGCCTCCTTCATCTTGGCGTCGGTGCGCAGCACGATGTTGCCGCGCTGGTTTTTCTTGTCGGCCACGGCGGTGGTGAGTTTCATTCCTGTCTTCTCAGCGATATACTCTGCCAGGAATGTGGCGTTGCGCTCCATGTCGGCATCGCCCTGATACACTATACGGGTCACGCCGTTCAGCCTGTACGCGCCGCCCTTGGCTGCGGCAATCTCTCTTGGCAGTGGTACTACCCTGTAGTCGGTATTGGCGGCTGCGGCAGTGAGGCCCAGCGCCAAGGCCAGTGTCATCATTACTTTTCTCATTATACTGTAGTTTGGTTATTTTACGATTTTGTCTTCCATCTTCCAGTCCATGATACGGCTTATCTGCGGTATCAGTTTCATGGCTATCTTGCGATGGCCCTGGTAGTTGGGGTGGCCGTCGGCTCCATAGTCGCGTCCGTCGCGCAGCACCTCGAGCATGGGTTCGGCAAAGTAGACCTGCTTGTCGTCATAGCAGCGCTCGCGCAGGATGGGGAAGCAAGCCTGCAGATATTTGCGGGCAGAGTGGGGCATGATGCAGAGTATGGGCACGTTGCCGTAGTGGTTGCGCAGACTCTTGATCATCTTGACATAGTTGCCCACATACTGGTCGGGGGTGGGAGTGACCTCGCGCGAGAAGTCGTTGGTGCCGAGATTGATGAGTACGATGTCGGGGCGGTATGCCTTGAAGTCATATTCCACCGTCTTGTCGTTGTCATACACCTTGGTGTGGCGGTCCAGCATGCTGTAGTCAGAGCGCTGCTTCTTGTCGCCGTAGTTGCGCACCATGCCCTGGCCCGAGTGTGCCTGGATGGCATAGTCGGTGTCGAAGTAGCGGGCTATGAGGCAGCCATAGGCGTGGTCCACGTTCTCGGTCTCTATCTTGAAGTGCTCGTTCTGCGTGGGCGAGTCAGATCCGTAACCGCAGGTGTAGCTGTCGCCGAAGATTTCTATCATGCGGCTCTTGCGCTCCACGGCCTTGAGCCGCGCACCCTTGGCACCGTAGAAACCGTGGATGGTGGTGATGCCGTTGCCCTCGCAGGCACGCTGCAGACGCAGACGGTGGGTACCCTTGCCCAACTTCTCTGCCAGCACGATGCGCTGGTGGCTCAGACTGTCGGCAAATATCTTCTGGGTCCACTCTCCGTCGATGAATACGTTGAAGTAGCAGGGACGGGTGCTGCTCATGTCTACGGCGATGGTGCCGCCGGTGAAGTCGGTCTGCGCATATACGCCTATCCAGTCGAAGCTGACGCTGCCGTCAGCATGGGCGAGGGTGCGTCCGGTATAGGTCACGCCCTGGGTGATGAGTCGGGTGTAGTCTGTCTTCTGTGCCATGGCCTGGAGCATCAGCACCAGCAGGCACAATAATAGTCCATGTCTTTTCATGTGGTTTCTTGCTTTATGTTGTGATTGATTACTGTATGCTCAGGAGCGAGATTGCCATCACGATGTAGCGCCCCAGCCGCTCGTTGAGCATCTGCAGGGCGTGCTTGATGTGATACTTCACCGTGTTGACCGATATGCCCAGTTCGAGGGCTATCTCGGCATGCTTCTTGCCGGCAAAGCGGCTCAGCTCAAATACCGTGCGACATTCTAAGGGCAGGGCGGCTATGGCTTCGTCCAGCTTCTCTGCCAGCTCCTTGTCCAGCAGCTGGCCCAGCGGCTGTTCGCCGTTGCCCGTCACCATGGTTTCGTCTGAAGAAGGGGGAATGGCCTCGGTGGCGATTTCGTATTTCTCGCGGTTCTTGCGCAGATGGTCGAGACAACTGTTGCGCACGCAGCGGATAAGATAACTGCGCAGCGACACTTCGACCTCTATGCGCTCGTGGTTTTCCCAGAGATGGAACATCACGTCGCCCACCACCGACTCGGCGAGATAGTCGTCGCGCAGATAGCGGCTGGCAAAGTGGCAAAGCACCTGATAGTGGGTATCATAGAGATACTTGAAAGCCTCTGTATCTCCTTTGCGCAAACCGTTTACTACCAATTTCTCCGAATAGTCCATCGTGTATACAAAATAACCGCCGAAGCAGCATGCAAATATACAACAATAATTTTGTATATCAGCCACTGTCGGCGGTTATTTTATGTTGGGTGCTATAGTTTTTACTCTACGACAACCTCGTCGATAAAGAACCATGCCGGGTAGCCCACTCCGTAGTGCCAGGGAGGACATACGCCGATGGTCTCAATCTTGACGCGCACATAGCGGGCGGTTACGGGCTGGGCGGCGGTCACGGTGCCGGGGATAAACTTGACCTGTACGTCTTTGTCTTCGGCAAAGTCGATGCGCCCCATGTCGGTAAAGTTTTTGTTGTCCATCGAGTACGAGTAGCTGATGCTCTTGGGCAGCAATACCCATGCGCCCAGCTGCTGCAGGAAGTCGGTGGTGACGGTGCTGAAGGTCTTGGCCTCGCCCATGTCGAGCACGAAGTCGGCGTCGCGGCCTTCCCATCCTACCCAGCTTTCCACAAAGGTGGTGCCGCCATAGAGTCCGTCGGTCAGGGCCTTGTCGGCGATGGGCTGGTAGGCCTTGTCGGGAGCGCTGTGCCATATCACCTTGGCGCCGGAAGCCTTGTTGGTGTCGGGGTGGGGCAGGAAGCGCTTCTTGTAGAGGTCGCAGTAGTCGTCGTAGCGGTTGTTGCGCTCGTTGAGGCTGGTGATGCCGTACTTGGCACACTGCTCACGGAATATCTCGAGCTTGCGGCTGGTGGCTTCGGCATCCTGGCCGTTCTTGGTGCGGGTTATCTCCAGCTCGCTGTAGCGCAGAGGCAGACGAGCGGTCTGGACACGGGCAAGCAGGGTGCTGTCTCCGGCCACGGCAGCCTCGGCCTGGTCGAATATCTCGGCATAGACCTTCATCAGACGGTCGTTGAGCATGCCGTTCTTGTGGGATATGGGTGAGTCGTATATCCACAGCGGTGTCGACGATGACAGCAGCGCTCCGGTGAGCATCATCTGGTACTTATATATATAAGGTGCAGCTGCGCCATAGTATCCCTTCATGAATGTGCGCATCAGCGAGTCGGCGTTCTGATAGGGGTCCCACATGAGTTTGGCTATCATGTAGGCACGCATCTCGCCGAAGTCGGTACCGCGCTGGCGGCCGCCGTTGATTTGCTCGAATATCATGGTAGCGTGGTGCTCCTTGAAGAGCTGTATGTTCTTCTGGATGATGTGGAAGTTGGGGAAGGGAGCCACCATGTTGTCAAAGTTGATGCCGTAGTCCCATACGAAGATGTTGTTGCTGATTTTGCTCCAGCCCTCGAGCGCCCGCATGAAGTCGCGGCCCGACTCGTTGTCGGTCAGAGGCACCTCGCGCTTGCAGTCTATGTCGCAGAGCATGATGTTGACGTTGGGCAGCGGTTTTACATGCTTGGGTGGGTGCATGCTGTACAGGTAGGCGAGGGTAGAGAACTGCTTGTCGGGGAAGCGCTTGGCGAGCTTGTTGACAAAGCGGATAAGATTGCCCGAGGGGGCACCCTCGTACTCCTCTATCTTGGCGCAGGCCTCGCAGTGGCATTGGGTGTTGTTGCCGTCGTTCTGGCTTACGCTAATCATCTTCATGCCGGGGTTGGCCTTGAAGATAGAGTCTATCTTCTGCACGGCCAGCTCGTAGACCTCTGGATTGGAGAGACACCACTGGCTGTGGCTTCCGGGGCGGCGCTTGCCGTTGATGAACGAATAGTATTCGGGGTGCTTCTCGCCATAGACCGACGAGGGCAGGATGCGGTTGAAGGTATGCACCCACAGATTGCCTGCAAACTCGTCCTGACTGTTCTCCAGGCGGAACCAGCGCTCAAAGTCGGGGTCCTGACAGCCGTAGCTGTGGGTCTGGCGGAAACGGAAGGCGGGCTTGTCGCTCATCTCGATTTCGGGCAACTCGATGTTGGCCGAAGGGGTGAGCGTGTAGGCCTTGTAGGCATAGTAGCTTACGCCCATATAGCGCTCCAGCAGAGTTACCACGCCGTAGACGGCACCCTTGCCGCCACCGGTCTTGATGTGCAGCGCGCCGTTCTTGCAGACGAGCTCAAAGCCGTCTTCGGCGGGAGTGGCTGCGGCTTCGCCTATCACGATGGCGCCACCTTTGGCCTTGGCGGGAGCTATCTCCAGCTGTGCTCCTGAAATCTTGTTGACAAACCGCGCCAGCATGTCGGCTGCTTCGCGGTTAACACTATTGTCCTCGGCCAGCACGATATACGCCTTGGCCTTACCCTTGCTCACCAGGGTCATCTGTGCAAAGGCTGCCGACGTCATCATTACCAATGCCGCCAGCAGACCCAGTCTGCGATACATTTTCATTGTCTGTTGTTTAGATTGTTAATAGCTATACCTTTGTATTGGTTTACAAAGGTACTCATTTTGAGTGGCACAGGCAATTTTTTCATGGTTTTTTGCTCGATTGTCGGTTTTTTCATTTACCTTTGCATCCGCATTCGGGATGTAGCGCAGTTGGTAGCGCACTACGTTCGGGACGTAGGGGTCGGGCGTTCGAGTCGCCTCATCCCGACCAATGCCAGTCAGGCGGAGAGTCAGCAGAGACCCTCCGCTTTTTTTGTTCTGCCTGGTTGCCGTCATCTGCCTCCGCCGCCTCGGAGCCGCCTCGGCTGTCTCTCAGCCAGCCGCCAGCCTCACGCCACCAGTATTCCCTTCTCTTCTGCTCTCCGTCACTCCCGTGCCCGAAACCATCAGTGCTATAACCGACCGAGTTCTTCCCGAAATAACAGCATGGAAGTCGCATATGCTTGACCCCGTGTATGCCATTTGCTGGCTTGATGCCATTCACTACAAGGTGAAGGACGATAAGGGTCGTGCAGTCACTCGTGCAATATACAATGTCTTAGGTATAAACAAGTCTGGCCACAAGGATCTTCTTGGTATGTATATATCTGAGAGTGAGGGTGCTAACTTCTGGCTTGATGTAATGACCGACCTTCAGAACCGTGGTGTACGTGATATTCTGATTTGTTGCGTAGACGGTCTTAAGGGATTCCCTGACGCAATCCAAAGTGTATTCCCAGAAACCTCCGTTCAGCTATGTGTAGTCTACCAAATCCGCAACTCAATCAAGTATGTAGGAAGCAAGCATCAGAAAGAGTTTCTGAAGAATCTCAAGACCGTGTACGGTGCCGTAAGCAAGGATTCCGCATTGGCACAGCTTGACATGGTTGATGAAAAATGGGGTGAGATGTACCCTATAGTTATCAAATCCTGGCGCGACAACTGGGAGCGTCTTACGGAATATTTTCAGTATACTCCTGCAATCCGCAAGATTATCTACACAACCAATACGGTTGATGGCTATCATCGTCAGGTGCGCAAAGTAACGAAGAACAAGGGTGTATTCCCGTCAGACACCGCACTTGAAAAGCTTGTGTATCTTGCCTATCGAGACATTAGTGGGAAATGGACTATGCCCCTGTCTAATTGGGCACTGATATCACAACAACTTGCTATAAAATTTGGAGATAGGTTCAAGATTATGTAACTTTGCCTGTGAAAGGCTCCTCTTATTTGTGTGCAGATATGAAATCTGCACACAAATAAGAGGGAAAGAATAAAAAATCAGAGCTGTGACACAGTTCTGTTTACACTACCGCGTTCAGGGCACCTAATGTTGGGATATCGATGACACCTTGTATTGCTTGGGTACGGGTGCGGTGTTGATTGAACATCGTACATTACCTAATTTATTGTGTAATAATTAGTTAAGTGCTGCTTAGTGAGGTGTGCGGTAAAATCAAAACTATGTTTCTACAACCTTGTAGTCGGAGAATCTTAATCCCGATTATTGTTTACTGGAAGCTGCTTTCCATTCATCATAGATATGGCTAAAGATAGCTACGCCATCATTCAGTTGCTTCCTAGCTATAGACTTATCTTTGTTCCACCATTCAAGAATGTAATTCTTCAGTCCCTCATATTCCTTTTGATCCTTGAATTGTCGATCCAGGCTTCCCATTTTGCCAAGCGTTGCATTGTAAAGAATAAATGCCCTTTTCTGTCCATTCGGCTTCAGTGCATACCAAGTAGCCCAAGAGTTTCCTGTGTTTATGCCATTGCCAGGCAGAAATACGTGAACTTGATAGACAGATGCATTCTTGCCGCGGTAAAGGAGTTCCATAAGGCGATCCTCTTTTACAGCCCTAATCGAATTACGTGCTATCGTTTGGCAATGTTCCCACACTTCGCCTTCCGGGTGTTCCTCAGTGAGTGCAAGCCATTCCATCTTGGTTACTTTCTCAGCATCGTACTTCTTGGCTTTTTTGCCATCTGGATTCTCGGCAAGTCTTACTTGATATTCTAGCGCCCACCCCATATACTTCTTAGGAATGTAGCCCTCTATCTGTTTGCCATCCATCATAGTGAGGCGAACATGACGCATTTCTGGGTCGTCATTCTTGCGAGCGTGTGCAGCTATCGCTACCACCATTACTGCCATGAGCAGCAAAAACTTCATTGCTTTCATAATGATTCCTTTTAGTTGTTATTTATTGTTTGTCATCTAATACTTCTATCACTCGTTGTATCATAGAACTTCGGTTGTGTTCACCTAGTCCAATGAGTTTCTTTTCCCATTCCTGCGAAAGTCCTACACAGTGGCAAAGTTCTCGGATAAAGGATTTGTCGCATTTCTTATAGGTATCTCCCAGACATATAAGCTTGCCATCAGTCTGTCTGACATAGAAGTCGCAAGCCGTCTTGCTTGGGATGAAAAACATTGCTGCTGCTGTGTTACATTGCCTAGCTTTCATTCCTCCCATGTCCGTCACGGAATAACCTTGGGAGGCATAAATATAGACTTGCAATCGTGGGTGGTTGATATATAGCCAGCTCCATCCCACATTTTCCAAGGGAACAAGTGTGCGTACGTTTTGCTTGGAGGTTGCATTCCACACTACTACAGAATCAATGTTGGCGAAAGGTATCACATCGCTAGTGCATTGGCGAGAAAAGAAGTTTCTATAAACTTGAACATCCTTTTTCTTGCGTGGCAAGTCTATTCGGTCATTACTTTCATAGAGTTGCTGGATACCATTCTTTAGGTACACTCGTCCCTCGCATGATTGAGCTTGCATGCTAATAGTTCCCATATAAGCAAGCAAAATGCTAATGATGAGATATATTCGCCTCAAATATACCTCCTCATGCACGGCATTTTTGATCTCTCGGATGGTCTTGTCATTGGAAAAACGCCAACCTTCTATTTCTTCAAATTTGCACATAAACGCTTCCTCTTGATAATTATACAAATATACGAGGAAGCTTTCTGATTACCAAATGAATTAACCATTTTTAATAAAAAGCACGCTTCCTTTCGGGGGTGTGCCCACTACCTCCACAAAATTTATGATTATCACTGGCGACTCGTGTCGTCCGATATGGGCTTGCGTGCCTTTGTTGCGTGGTTGTGGTGATGGTGGTCAGGTAGATAGCTGGGGAGGTAGGAGTGATGGCGCTGGTGGAGAGGATGTCAGCAGCGCTGGATGCATGCGCCGGAGTGATAGGGGTATAAACAAAAAGGAGCAAAGATGTGGTAATCTTCGCTCCTTTTTGTTTCGGATTAACGTCAACGACATTATTTGCCGTGGTGCTCGTCAGAAACGGTTAACTTTTTGCGACCATGAGCACGGCGAGAAGCCAATACGCGGCGGCCGTTCTTTGTTGCCATTCTCTCACGGAAGCCGTGCTTGTTTACACGACGACGGTTGTGTGGCTGAAATGTTCTTTTCATCTTATGCTTATCTTTTATTTGTTATTATTTCTATCTCTGAAACGGCTGCCGTCTCCCTGGCCATGATGTCAGTGGAAGCATAGACGCCTTTTTGGGTTGCAAAAGTACGCATAATTTTTGAAATAACAAAGAAATCAGACATTTTTCGGTCAGAATTAGATGTTTTTTTATAAAAAAGTAGTAACTTTGCACCGCTTTTAGCAGACAACAACATTATAATAACAATATGATTAACTCACAGGAAATCAAAATCGGTACTTGCATCCGCATGGATGGCAAGATTTGGACTTGCATCGACTTCCAGCACAGAAAGCCGGGTAAGGGTAACACAGTAATGATAACCAAGCTGAAGAATGTTGCTGACGGCCGTGTGCTTGAGCGTACATTCCAGATTGGTTTCAAGCTCGAGGATGTTCGCGTGGAGCGTCGTCCTTACCAGTATCTTTATGAGGATGCCACAGGCCGTATCTTCATGAATCAGGAGACTTTCGAGCAGATTCCAATCCCTGCACACCAGATTACCGGTGTGGAGTATATGAAGGAAGGTGATGTGGTAGAGGTTGTAACCGACACAACTGACGGCACTATCCTGCTCGCCGAGATGCCTGTAAAGACTACTCTGAAGATTACTCACAGCGAGCCCGGCGTAAAGGGTAACACCGCTACCAACGCCACCAAGCCCGCTACTCTCGAGTCGGGTGCCACCGTGCGCGTGCCTCTGTTTATCAACGAGGGCGAGACCATCCTGGTCGATACCCGTGATGGCAGCTATCTGGGTCGTGTAAGCGAGTAATCGCGCAGCACCCTATACTTTTGTGACAACCTATATCTCCGGGGCCACCATGGTGGGTGTTCTGAGATATAGGTTGTCTGCGTTTCAATACCATCAATCCTATCTGTACTACTGACATGAAATATAGTTTTATCATACCCGTCTACAACCGTCCCGATGAGGTCGACGAGCTGCTCGACAGCCTTACGCGCCAGGAGTGTCGTGACTTTGAGGTGGTGGTGGTCGAAGACGGGTCGGCAGTGCCTTGCCGCGATGTGTGCGACCGATATGCCGACAGGTTAGACCTGCACTATTATAATAAGGAGAACTCGGGCCCTGGCCAGAGCCGCAACTATGGTGCGGAGCGGGCGCAGGGAGAGTATCTCATCGTGCTCGACTCCGACGTGGTGTTGCCTCCGGGCTATCTCTCGGCGGTAGATGCCGAACTGGCAGAGCGCGAGTGCGATGCTTTTGGTGGTCCCGACAGTGCCCATCCGTCGTTTACTCCGGTGCAGAAAGCCATCTCCTACTCGATGACGAGCTTCTTTACCACCGGCGGAATACGTGGCGGCAAGAAGAAACTGGACAAATTCTATCCCCGCTCGTTCAATATGGGCATCCGTCGTGATGTCTATGAGCGTCTGGGTGGTTTCTCGCGTATGCGCTTTGGTGAAGACATCGACTTCTCTATCCGTATCTTCAAGGCAGGATGCCGCTGCCGCCTTTTCCCTGCAGCCTGGGTGTGGCACAAGCGCCGTACAGACTTCCGCAAGTTCTGGCGGCAGGTCTACAACAGCGGTATCGCGCGCATCAACCTCTACAAGAAATATCCCGAGAGCCTCAAGCTCGTCCATCTGCTGCCTATGGTCTTCACCGTGGGTGTGGCGCTGTTGGCGGTGATGGCTCTGGTGGGAGCAGGGGTATGGGCGGCTTGCCCGCAGGCCACTGTCGGACCATGGCTCATGGCTTTGGCACTGGCTCCGCTGGTACTCTATTCGCTCATCATCTGCATCGACGCCACCCGCTCGGCGCGCAGTCTGCGCGTGGGTGTGCTCAGCATCGCCTCGGCCTTCATCCAGCTCACGGGCTATGGCTGTGGCTTCCTCTCGGCGTGGTGGAAGCGCTGTGTGTGTGGCAAGAGCGAGTTCAGTGCTTACGAAAAAACCTTCTATAAATGACCTCCGGCAGTTTGAGCATCAACCAGTGGGCTGAGGAAGACCGTCCGCGTGAGAAGCTGGCCCGCCTGGGAGCGTCGGCGCTGAGCAATGCCGAGCTGCTGGCCATCCTCATCGGGTCGGGCACTCCCGAGAAGAGCGCTGTAGACCTGATGAAGGAGATACTGGCCGACTGTGGCAACAACCTCAACCAGCTGGGCAAACTCTCGCTTGCCGAGCTGCAGCGATACAAGGGCGTGGGACTGGCCAAGGCGGTGACCATTCAGGCCGCCTGTGAAATGGGCCGTCGCCGACAAGTGTCGCGCCCCGAGGAACGCCCGCGCATGGACAGCGCCGACGCCATCTATCGCGAGATGCATCCCCGTATGCAGGACCTCGATGTCGAAGAGGCGTGGGTGGTGCTGGCCAACCAGTCGTTCAGGCTCATCAAGGTGCTGCGGCTGAGCCATGGTGGCATCAGCGAGACAGCGGTCGATGTGAGGGTGGCACTCCGCGAGGCTCTGCTCTGCAATGCCACCGTGATGGCGCTCTGCCACAACCATCCCAGTGGCAACTGCCATCCCAGCCGCGATGACGACCGCATTACCGACCTCATGCGCAAAGCCTGTGAGACCATGCGCATCAGACTGGTAGACCATGTCATCGTCACCGATGGCGCCTACTACAGTTATCGCGAGGAAGGAAAACTGTGAGGACACACTTACCGCGGGTCGGAAGAATATCAGTGGGGCTGGCTGAGCCATCAGCTTGGCCGTAGTCCATATAAAGAAGATGCACAACATGCTGCTGGCAGCGCGTTGTGCATCTTTTTCGTATGGGTCGGTTGTCGCCGTGGCGACCAGGGTGACAGCGTCAGTTAATCTGCTTGTAGAACTCCTGCTGTGCGGCAAGCAGAATGTCGAGCACTCTGGGGATAATGTCGTCAAAGACGGGCGTGCTGTCTATCAGCAGCTCGGCAGAGAGCCACACATTGTCGTTGACGATAGTGGCTTTGACCACCTTCATCGAGACGCTCACCGCGTTGGTGGCTTCGAGGACGCCGGCGCGGTTGTCTTCGGTCACGTCAAAGACGCCCGGCATGACCAGACGCAGGAAGGTCTCGTCGTTGTCGCTGCCCATGAATATGAAGTTGCGCATCTGGTACTTGAAGAAGATGTCGTTGTCTTCGTCCTGCTCGTATTTGAAACCTTGTGAGCTGAGGAACTCTTTCATTAAATCTACATTTGTCATAATCTTTGGGTTTTGGTTGTTAGGATGTATATGGTTTATTGTTCTCTTGCTTCTGTCAGGCGTTGAAACCTATGCGCGGGCGTTCCATGTTGCGGCGCTCCACTCCCTGCATCTTCTCTTCTATCTCCTTGTACATCTTGACTATCTCGGGGCGTATCGAGGGCCGCGTGTTGCGGATGGAGGTCTCGAGCAGTTCCTGGCTGATGAGCTGGTTGGTGAAGGCTGCCGTCATGGCGGCGTCGTTCACGATGTAGGCGATGTCGCTGGCTATGTATCCGTCGGACAGCTCAGCCAGATGCTGGGCGTCGATGGCTGTCTCGTCGTAGGGGCGGTCCTTGAGGTGGAGCATGAACATCTCCTTGCGCGCGTCGCGGTCGGGTAGCGGCACGTAGATTTGTTTGTCTATGCGGCCGGTACGCAGCACAGCCGGGTCTATCTTGTCGGGGCGGTTGGAGGTGGCGATGACAAAGATGCCCTTCTTGGAGCAGTTGTTGAGCTGGCTCAGAAACTCGTTGACTTCGCCCGACATGCTCGTATTGTCGATGTTGGAGCGGTTGGGGACCAGCGCGTCAAACTCGTCGAAGCACAGCACAGACGGCGCTTTTTCCTGTGCCTGTTTGAAGAGACTGCCTATTTTCTCCTGCGAACCGTGGATGTAGATGCTCGCCAGGTCTGAGGTCTTGACCATGAGGAAGTTGAAGCCCGTCTCTTCGGCGAATTTTTCTGCGAAGAACGTCTTGCCGCATCCGGGAGGACCATAGAGCAGCATGCCATTGGGCGGCGTGAGCTTGTAGCGCTCTGCCAGTTCCTTGTTCTTGATGACAAAGATTACGCGCTGGTAGAGCATGTCCTTGAGTTCCTTCATGCCGGCGATGTCGGCAAATCCGTTGCCCTTCTGCTGCTCCACGCTGAACGTTACGGCGTTGGGGTTGTCTTCCGCCTGCTGGGTGGTGGGGCCAGAGGACTGTCCCGGTGTATTGGCACCGGTGGTCTCCTGACAGGGCTTGCCGTCGATGAGGCTGATGATTTCCTCGACCGACTTGAAGCGGTCTTCGTATTTCACCGCCAGACCCTTCTGCAGGATGCGGGTGGTCTTGTCGTCGAGGTCTACACCCTCGAGCGAGAGTTCTTCTGACTTGCGCTTCTCCTTGATGAGCGTGAAGCGGCGCGCTCTGGTCATGCCCTCGGTAAAGGTCATCTCCCACGGAGCCGCGCCGAAGAGCATGGTGTAGAGGACGGCCGTGGCAGAGAAGATGTCGCTCTGCTCGTCGTAGAGGCCCATGAAGGTCTCGTTGGCGCAGTATTCCACCTCCAGGTCTGCCACCTCAAAGGGTGTCTTTCCATTGCATCGCGGCGCTGTGTGCCCCATATCGATGATTTCGGGAATACCTCCAGCCACCTTGGAAAGCATGATGTTGCGGGGAGTGATGTCGTTGTGGCACAGGCCTTGACGGTGCAGGTAGCCGAGGCCGTTGAGAATACCTCTATATATATTCAGGGCGGTGTCGGCATCCATCCTGCCTTCGCGGGTGAGCTTGTCCATCAGCACGTCGCCGGTGAAATAATTGGTGACGAAGTAGTGGCACTCTCCGCAGTCCAGGTGGACCTTGCCCGAATCGATGAAGGAGACGATGTTTTCATTGACAAGTTTCTTGCAGCGCTCGATGGTGTAGACCTCGTGCGTGGCAGTGTCCATGAGGCGCTCTGGAGTCTTCTTGAGGATATACAGCTTGAGAAAATAGATGTTGTCGTTGTCGTCTATCACACGGTAGGTCTCGGTATATTCGTTCTCCTTGATGAGGCTTTGGACAAGGTACTTGTCAAGTCTTGCGTTCTCTTTCAGTACACTCATAGTTCAGTCGTTAGGTTTGGTGTATAGTATTTCAGATGACAGCCATAGCCGATGGCCGATGGCTATGGTTACAAAATTAAGACAATTTCCGTTAATGCCAAACTTATCTTCCGCTTTTTTTGACTATAGACAGGGAAAATGGCATCTTTTCCGCCCGTCTCGCGGCTGGACACAAAAACGCCGCAGGCGTTCCTCATCACTGAGAATGTGCCTGCGGCTATAATCTTGAAAACGAAATCGGGTTTATTTGAGCACGCCAAGTTCCTTGCCCACCTTGATGAAGGCGGCGATACACTTGTCGAGCTGCTCGCGGGTGTGGGCGGCAGAGAGCTGCACACGGATGCGGGCCTCGCCCTTGGGCACTACAGGATAGTAGAAGCCCGTGACGTAGATACCTTCCTCGAGCAGACGGTTGGCATAGCGCTGAGAGAGCGGCGCGTCGTAGAGCATCACGGCGCAGATGGCGCTCTGGGTGGGCTTGATGTCAAAGCCGGCTGCCTGCATCTTGTCGCGGAAGTAGTTGACATTCTCTACCAGATGGTCATGGATGGAGTTGTCTTCCTTGAGCATCTTGAACACCTCGAGACTGGCGCCGATAATGGCGGGAGCCAACGAGTTGGAGAAGAGGTAAGGACGGCTGCTCTGGCGCAGCATGTCGATGATTTCCTTGCGGCCGGTGGTGAAACCGCCGAGGGCGCCACCAAACGACTTGCCCAGTGTGCCGGTATAGATGTCTACGCGGCCATAGGTATTGCACAGTTCGCTCACGCCGTGACCGGTAGCACCTACCACGCCAGCCGAGTGAGACTCGTCGACCATGACGAGGGCGTCGTATTTCTCAGCGAGGTCACAGATTTTGTCCATCGGAGCCACGTTGCCGTCCATCGAGAATACGCCGTCGGTGCAGATGATGCGGAAGCGCTGGGCCTGAGCCTCCTGCAGACACTTCTCGAGCTCAGCCATGTCGGCGTTGGCATAGCGGTAGCGCTTGGCCTTGCACAGGCGCACACCATCGATGATAGAGGCGTGGTTGAGAGCGTCGGAGATGATGGCGTCTTCCTCGGTGAGGAAAGAGCCGAAGAGACCGCCGTTGGCGTCGAAGCAGGCGGCATAGAGTATGGTGTCCTCGGTATGGAAGTAGTCGCTGATGGCAGCCTCAAGTTCCTTGTGGATGTCCTGAGTACCACAGATGAAGCGAACCGAAGACATACCGAAACCGCGACGGTCCATCATCTGCTTGGCACCCTCGATGAGGCGGGGATGGTTGGACAGACCGAGATAGTTGTTGGCACAAAAGTTAAGCACTTCTTCGCCCTTGACCTGGATGGCAGCACCCTGGGGGCTCTCGATGATGCGTTCTTCTTTGTAAAGGCCTGCGCTCTTGAGATTTTCCAAAGTAGCGCAGAGCTGTTCTTTGATTTTACCGTACATGTTTGTTCACGTTTTAGTTCTTGTTAGACTACAAAATAACGCATTATTTTCGACAAATAAAAGCGTTTGCCTGTTTTTTTTGTTAATCTGCGGGTAAAAAGGTTTTTTTATAGCTTTTTTGTCCTTAGTCTCAAAAAAAATTAGTTAATTTGCACCCATAATTTTAAGTACTTGACACATGAAAAATATCTTGGTCATCGGCTCTACAGGCCAGATTGGTTCTGAGCTGACGCGTGAATTGAGAAAAATCTATGGCAACGACCATGTAGTAGCTGGCTATATCAAGGGCGCAGAGCCCAAGGGAGAGTTGCTGGAGAGTGGTCCGTCGGCCGAGGCTGATGTCACCAACGGCGAGATGATAGCCAGCGTGGTAAAGCAGTATAATATCGACACCATCTACAATCTGGCTGCGCTCCTGTCGGTAGTGGCCGAGTCCAAGCCTCGTCTGGCATGGAAGATAGGTATCGATGGACTCTGGAACATACTCGAAGTGGCTCGCGAACATGGCTGCGCCGTATTCACACCCAGCTCGATAGGTTCTTTCGGACCATCTACACCCAAGATGATGACTCCCCAGGACACCATCCAGCGTCCCCGCACCATGTATGGCGTCACCAAGGTTACCACCGAGTTGCTCAGCGACTATTATTTCAATAAGTATGGTGTCGATACTCGTGCCGTGCGCTTCCCCGGAGTCATCTCCTACGTCACTCCTCCAGGTGGCGGCACCACCGACTATGCTGTCGACATCTATTACTCGGCAGTTCGCGGCGAGCGCTTCGTATGTCCTATCAAGGAGGGCACACTGATGGATATGATTTACATGCCCGACGCGCTCAAGGGTGCCATCGACGTGATGGAGGCCGACCCCTCGCGCCTCGTTCACCGCAATGCGTTCAACATCGCATCGCTCAGCTTCGGTCCCGAGACCGTATACCAGGCCATCAAGAAGTACAAGCCCGACTTTGAGATGGTCTACGATGTAGACCCACTCAAGCAGAGCATAGCCGAGAGCTGGCCCGACCGTCTCGACGATACCTGTGCACGCGAGGAGTGGGACTGGTGTCCACGCTACGACCTCGACGCCATGACCCGCGATATGCTTGAGAAGCTCGCCATCAAGCTCGGAGTATAACGATTATACATTATATAATATATAAGATGCACAACGCGCTGCCAGCAGCATGTTGTGCATCTTTTTTTGTTGGGGGTAAGGGTTTCGGTCTAATATCGGCGCTCCAGGAGTCCACCGTAGGTGTTGACGCGCACCACGATGTCGGCTTCCTGTGCCCTCTCGTCGAGCGGGATGCTCACAAACGCCACCTGGGTGTAGTATTCGGGCACCCCGTTCTGGTTGTGCAGCAGCGTGAAGGTAAACTGCTCGCGGCTTCCCGTGCGTAGGGTGTCACACTTCACGCCCACGGTCTGCAGCCCCACCTCTCCGTTGTCCTTGGCACCCGCCTTGAGCGCCAGTCTCATGTTGATATAGCGCCCGGTAGTGCTGCGCCATACGCTTTCGAGTCCGAGCGGGTCGGTGCGCAGCGTGTCGGGGCGTGTGGTCTCTATAGGCCGCAACACCGGCACCGCACCGATAGAGCGTGGCTTGACGGTGGTGGCTGCGTCGTGATAGTCGTAGTAGAACAGGGCACGATACAGCGTGTCGGCCTTTGCCGCCCATTTTGCCGTAATCGTGGGCTGCAGCTGCAGCGCCTTGCCCTCGTCGGTCACCACGCGGTTTATCACGCCCTTGTCTGTCGTATATGCGTCGACCATTTCGGCCTGCATATACGAGTAGTGTCCGTCGCCCGAGTCGTAGCTGCTGCTCTCGCAAGCCGCCATCACCACTGCCATCACGCCCAGTAGCCAGTATCTCATATCACAGCCCCATTTGGTTGATAGCCGGGTTGGCATACATCTTGAGCATCTGTTCGCGCAGATAGGCATCGTCCTTGCCCTCCATCTCTATCTTGTCCAGCTGGCCCTTGAGGTAAGCCTCAAACTGCGCCTTGTCTTCAGCCGTGTAGTGGTCGGCGTGGGCAGAGTCGCCGTGCAGCAGGTCGAGCGCCACGTAGTTGTTGGGATAGAGGCGGTAGCCCGCAAATATCTGCCGGTCTATGTGGTCGGCGATGAGGCGGAAGAGCTCGGTCTTGGGCGTGTCTGCCGGGATGGTGTTGAGGTAGCTGTCTATGCAGTCGGCACACTGGTAGTGTATGTATCCCTTGTAGCCCATGATGCCGGTCTGCATGCTTGTTACGTCGTCCATCGGGCCTTTCTGCCAACTGGGGTTGTCGCGGCGTGCCTGCAGTTCGGCAGCCTTGAGATAGTCGCAAGGGTCGTACTCATAGCTTATGGCGAGGGGCACGAGGTGCAGCTGCTTCAGGCGGTCTATGATAGAGCCTTCGCCGCCCATCACCATCATCTTGAGTATGGCTTCCTGGGTGCGGTCGTTGCTGTCCTTGGCGCGGCCTTCGCGCTGGGCTATCCATATGTTGTCGTTCTTCTCGGCGATGACGAAGTGCATGTACTCGCTCAGCCGCTTGCTCGCCATCAGCATCTCGCGCATGGAGAGGGCACGCTCTACGATAAACGATTTGTTGACGCGCACCAGGTCCTTGACCCAAGGCAGCTTGAGCAGATTGTCGCCGATGGCTATTTCACATGTCGTGTTGAAGCCTGCGTCTATCAGCAGCTTGTCGAGCAGTGCCGAATCGAGCACTATGTCGCGGTGGTTGCTGATGAAGGTGTAGCGGCTGTCGGTGTCGAGCGATGCGATGTCGATGTTGCATCCCTTGCTGAGCCGCGCCAGCAGCTGTACGAGAAAACCGTAGCAGAAGGTCTTCTGGAAATCGAGGTTGTCCTTGCAGGCGTGCATCTTGGCAGCCAGCGCCTCTTTGGGCACGTCGGGGTAGAGATAGGCCAACACGCTGCAGAACTGTTCGCTGTGGAGCAGGCGGTCAAAGACGTCCGGTAACTCGTCGGGTTCAAACGGACGGATGGGGTCAAATTGTTCAGGAATTTTCATAAGCGGAAGTTCTGTGGGTTAGAACTGGTTCTCCACAATCTCGCTCAGTACCTGGGTGATGTCGAGGCCGGCGGCGCGCACTTGCTGTGGGATGAAGCTGGTGGCGGTCATGCCGGGTGTGGTGTTGATTTCGAGCATGTTGATGCAGTCGTTGCCCTCGGCATCCTTGGTGATGATATAGTCGATGCGGATGATGCCGTTGCAGTGCAGGATGTCATAGATGCGGCTGGTCTCCTCGGCCACGGCTTTGGCGGTGGCGTCGGCTATGCGGGCAGGCGTAATCTCCTGCACCTGACCGTTGTACTTGGCGGCGTAGTCGAAGAACTCGTTGCTCGTCACCACCTCGGTAGCGGGGAATACCACCGATTTCTCCTTGGTCTTGTAGCAGCCTATGCTTATCTCTGTGCCCTGCATATAGCGCTCTATCATCACCTCGTTGCTCTCCATGAACGCCACGCGCAGTGCGGCAGCCAGCTGGTCGGGCTCTTTCACCTTCGACACGCCGAAGCTCGAGCCGTCGGCAGCGGGCTTGACAAAGCAGGGCATACCCAGACGGCGTGCCACCTCGTTCTCGTCGATCTCCTCGCCACGGCGCACCAGAATACTGTCGGCCACGTTGACGCCGAAGCCTCTCAGATAGTTGTTGAGCACATACTTGTCGAAGGTCATTGCCTCGACCAGCACGCCGCTGGTGGAGTAGGGCACATGGAGCAGGTCAAAGTAGCCCTGCATCAGTCCGTTCTCGCCGGGGGTGCCGTGGATGGTGATGTAGGCGTAGTCAAATTCGACGACCTTGCCGTCGCATACGAAGGTGAAGTCGTTCTTGTCTATCTGGGCAGTAGTGTCATTGGCGAGCTGCACGTGCCAGTCCTGTCCTTTGACATCCACGATATATACATTGTAACGTTCTTTGTCGAAAAACGAATAGATGCCCTGTGCCGAGCGCATAGAGACATCGTGCTCTGACGAGTCGCCGCCGCAAACGATGGCGATGTTTCTTTTCAGTTCTTTCATCTTTATCCTTGTTTAGTTCTCTGCAAAAGTATTTTTGGTTGTTCCTGCGATAAACGTACGCCACTTCTCGATGAGCTGGCGCATGTCTTCAGGCCATTCAGACGTGAAGTCCATCTGCTTGCCCGTGGTGGGATGCACAAAACCCAGTGTGCGGGCGTGGAGTGCCTGCCGCGGACAGAGTGAGAAGCAGTTCTGCACAAAGGCGCGGTAGGAGGCGCTGCGCTCGCCGCGCAGGATTTCCATGCCACCGTAGCGCTCGTCGGCAAAGAGGGGATGGCCTATCGACCGCATGTGGGCGCGTATCTGGTGGGTGCGACCGGTCTCGAGTATGCACTCGATGAGGGTGACGTAGCCAAACCGCTCGATGACGCGGTAGTGGGTCACGGCGGGCTTGCCTATGCCCGAGTCTGGCGCAAATACAGCCATGCGCAGACGGTCTTTAGGGTCGCGCCCGATGTTGCCTTCGATGCGTCCTTCGTCGTCCTTGACGTTTCCCCATACCAGGGCATTGTAGCTGCGATGTGTAGTCTTGTTGAAGAACTGCAGTCCCAGCTTGGTCTTGGCGTCGGGAGTCTTGGCTACCACCAGCAGACCGCTCGTATCCTTGTCTATGCGATGCACCAGACCCACCTCGGGGTCGTTGGGGTCGTAGCCCTCGACATCGCGCAGATACCAGGCGAGGGCGTTGACCAGCGTACCCGTGAAGTTGCCCACGCCGGGGTGAACCACGAGGCCGGCGGGCTTGTTGACCACCATCAGCTGGCTGTCTTCATAGACCACATCGAGTGGTATGTCCTCGGCCTCGATAGAGGTATCGTGGCGCGGACGGTCGAGCATGAGCGTGACCACATCGCCCGGGCGCACGCGATAGTTGCGCTTCACGGGGCGGTCGTTGACATGCACAAAACCGGCATCGGCGGCACGCTGTATGCGGTTGCGGCTCGAGTGCTGCAGCTTTTCGAGCATATACTTGTCTATGCGCAGCGGCTCCTGACCGCTGTCCACGACAAATCTGAAGTGCTCGTAGAGCTGGGGTTCGCCTTCGAGTTCGTCTATATCTTGCAGGTTGATGTCTTCGTCTGTCATGATGCTTTATATATATAATAAGGTGTAGCCCCCGAGCCTATTCGACTGCCGTCGGCGGAGCTTTGACCTCTTCAAATTCGTCCACCTCGCCCGCCGACTCGTTCTCGTCAAACGGGTCGACAAAGTTGATGGAGTCGGCTTCGTCTACCATGCCGCTGCCAGCCTGTACCACTATCGGGTCGTCGACAGCCACGCGGTCGCCCGCTGACACATGGCGTCCGTGTACGGTGATGCCATAGACCCAGTCCTTCTCGCCGGGCACGCGTTGGGGTGTGCCGAGCCTGAAGCCCATGGCAGAGAGTCGCGCCATAGCTTCGCGCAGCGAACTGTTGTCTATCACGTCGGGAATGGTGAGGGTTGGGGTATGCAGCGAGTTGATGGTGACATAGATTACGTGTCCCGACTTCACCTTGTCGCCCGCTGCAGGCGACTGGCTCAGGATGCAGTCGGGAGGGAGAGTCTTGACATAGCCGGTATCGTTGACCACCATCACCAGATTGAGGTCGGCCATGATACGGTCGGCGTCAGCAAAGCGCTTATCCTTCAGGTTGGGCACGGTTATGGCTTCGCCATGATGGGTATAGGCGTCAAGGGCGAACTTCACCCCTATCACCAATGCCAGCACCACCAGTGCCATAGCGCAGAGGTTGCCCCACAGATAACGGCTTTTCAATTTGCCAATAATATCGGATGAATTCATCTGTCGTAATTTTCTGCACAAAGTTAGTGCAAACCGAAGATATTACAAAATAAATCTCCTTTATTTTTAATATTGAGGCGCCGCCTAACTTCACGGCTATGCCGTAAAGTGTGCAAACCGAAGACAATACAAAGAAAAAACGTATGTATTTTCATTTTGTATTGTTGAGGTGCCGCCGTAACTTATGTAAAGTTAGTGCAAACCGAAGATATTACAAAATAAATCTCCTTTATTTTTACTATTGAGGTGCCGCCTAACTTCACGGCTATGCCGTAAAGTGTGCAAACCGAAGATATTACAAAATAAATCTCCTTTATTTTTAATATTGGTGAGTTCAAGAAGGCCGCCATGGCGTTTAGCATCATCCGAAGACGCCGATAGTAATGCCAAAAGCCTCTTCGCAGGCTCGTATCGTATGGCGCGGATGCGCGTATCAAACGGCACGTACACACGTTTCGGATGGCACGGACACACGTTTCGGACGATACGAGCCGGCGGAGTTGGTCAGAAAATTTGTAGAGGTGGTCTCCAGCGTCGCAGAGATGGTCAGGAGATTTGTGGAGGTCATCAGAAATTTTGTGGAGATAGTCATAATTTTCGCAGAGGTCATCAGAAAAATTGTGGCGATGGTCACGGGGTGCACAGAGTTGGTTGGTCGGGGTGTGTGGTTATCCGTGGGGTGCGATGGGTTGGTTGGTCGGGGTGTGTGGGTGTCCGTGGTGTGCGATGAGAGGATGGTGCGCACCCTTGGCAACTCTGTAGGAGTTGCGATTTCATAGCCCAGGGTTGAGGTGCGCAGCGCCTCTACCCTGGGTACAGACATAATAAAAAGAAGCAACTCTGTAGGAGTTGCGCTTAGCCGAAGGCGTTATACTCAATCTGATAATACCGTCCTGTATAGTTCCGCCCATTGTCCTGATGCGGGTAACGCCTGCGGCTAATCGCAACACTTACAGCGTTGCTATAATGGTCGTACTTGCACCCAGGGTAGCGGTCTTCGCCCGCAACCCTGGGCTGGGGAATCGCAACACTTACAGCGTTGCTGCTGCTCGCGGGTCACTGTTTACACGTATTCTTTGCATTGCTGCTGCTCGCGGTACACTTTTTACATGTATTCCTTGCATTGCTGCTGTTCACGGTACACTTTTTAGATGTACTCCTTGCGTTGCTGCTGCTTGCGGTAAACCCTGTTTGTCTTCACCCGTATCGATGTGGTATGGGAGGGTGGATTATGGGCTGCTTGTGCAGCTCCCGCCCCTTGGGAGGGCTGCCGCCCATGGCGCCAGCCCCGATGATGGCTATCGTTATAACTTGGCAAGTGTGCGTCCGAGGCGACCGATGAAGTCGTCGACCTCGGCACGGGTGAGGCATAGCGGAGGGAGGATGCGCAGGATATTGGTGCCGGCGCAACCGGTAAAGCAATGCTCTTCGTGCATGAGTCGCGAGCGCACCTCGCTATGGGGGATGTCGAGCACGGCACCCGCCATGAGCCCGCGGCCACGCACCTCGACGATATGCTGCGACTCCTGCTGCAGCTCGCGCAGTCTGGCGAGCAGATATTCGCCCACCTCATGGGCATTGTCCACCAGATGCTCCTGCTCGAAGACGTCGAGCACAGCCAGGGCGGCGGTACATGCCAGGTGGTTGCCTCCGAAGGTGGTGCCGAGCTGGCCCTTCACCGCCTCGAAGCTCGGCGCGATGAGCACGCCCGACATAGGGAAGCCGTTGCCTATGCCCTTGGCCACGGTGATGAGGTCGGGGCGTATGCCGAGCCACTGGTGGGCAAAGAACTTACCGCTGCGGCCGTAGCCACACTGTATCTCGTCGCAGATGAGGATGGTGCCGTGGCGGTGGCAAGCCTCGAGCAGACCCTGGGCAAACTCGGCTGTAGCCATATTCAGTCCGCCCACACCCTGGATGCACTCGATGATGCAGGCAGCCACGTCGCCCTTGGCGAGTTCGGCTTCCCATACCTCCAGGTCGTTGAGGGGCAGGAAGGTAGTATGCCCGTTGGCATTGATGGGGGCATTGTATTTGGCGATGTCGGTCACCTCGACGGCGAGCGAGGTGCGGCCGTGGAAGGCCTTGCCGGCAGCGAGCACGCGGGTGCGTCCGGTCTTGAACGATGCCAGCTTGAGCGCGTTCTCATTGGCTTCGGCGCCCGAGTTAACCAGGAAGAGGCTGTAGTCGTCATACCCGCAGGCTTTGCCGAGACGCTCGGCGAGTTGCTCCTGCAGTCGGTTGATGACCGAGTTGCTGTAGAACCCCAGCCTGTTGAGCTGGGCTGTCATCATCTCCACGTAGTGTGGGTGGCAGTGGCCGATGCTGATGACGGCATGGCCACCATAGAGGTCGAGATATTGCTGTCCCTTGTCGTCCCAGACATGACAGCCACGGCCTTTGACGATGTTCACGTCCGAGAGGGAATATACATCAAACAGATTCATAGTCGCTATATATATAATAAGGTATAATCAGAATGCAGAGGGCTTCAGCCGCAGTCCGGCGCGCTCGTCGAGCCCGAACATGAGGTTCATGTTCTGCACCGCCTGACCCACGGCACCCTTGAGCAGATTGTCGATGCAGCAGGTGATGAGCAGCTTGTCGCCATACTTGTCGCAGTGTACGAGCGCCTTGTTGGTATTGACCACCTGCTTCAGGTCTATCGCTTTGTCTACATAGTGGGTGAAGGCGGCATCGCGGTAGAAGTCGCGGTAGGCAGCCTCGATGGTCTCGATGTCGGCATCGGTGTGTACCACCTCGGTGGCAAAGATGCCACGGGCGAAGTCGCCGCGGTAGGGGATGAAGTCGATGGCAGCCTCGAGATGGCCCTGTGCCTGGGCGAGGCTCTGGCGTATCTCGGCGATATGCTGGTGGTTGAAAGCCTTGTATATGCTCAGATTGTTGTTGCGCCAGGAGAAGTGGGTGCTGGCGGTGGGCTTCTGGCCGGCACCGGTAGAGCCGGTGATGGCATTGACGCTCACGTCGCTGGTGATGAGCCCTATCTTGGCGGCAGGCAGCAGACCCAGCTGGATGCACGTGGCAAAGCAGCCAGGGTTGGCGATGTGGCGCGCGGTGGTGATGGCTTCGCGGTTGAGCTCGGGCAGACCATAGACATAGTCGTGGTCGGGCGTGGCGATGCGGAAGTCTTGCGCCAGGTCGATGATGCGCACGTGGTCGGGGATGGTATGCTCCTGCAGGAAGGCTTGGCTCTTGCCGTGGCCGAAGCAGAAGAACACCACGTCGACCTCGTCGAAGGGCATCGCGTCGGTGAAGCGCATGGAGGTCTCGCCGTAGAGTCCCTCATGGACATCGGTGAGCAGATTGCCGGCATTGCTGCTGCTGTTGACAAAGACCAGCTCGGCGTCGGGGTGGTTGATGAGCAGACGGATGAGTTCGCCGGCGGTATAGCCGGCTCCTCCCAGTATTCCTATTCTTATCATGTTGCTAATTGGCTTTGGGTGGAATGATAATCCACATGATGATATAGGCCAATACTCCGCTGAAGCAGGTGAAGACGGTGAGCAGCGTGTAGGCCACTCTCATGGCGGTAGGGTCGATGCCGAAAAATTCGGCAAGTCCTGCACATACGCCCGCAATCATGCGGTTGTTGCTTCTTTCCAGTTTCTTGTCGTTCATTGTCATGTCTGTTTAGATGGTTTGTATCATTATAGACGGATTGGGTACAACAATGGTTGCAGCCATTGGCCTTTTTCTTGTTCTCTGTGGAGCTTGCAGCCCGTTCAGAGCTATCGTTTCTCGTCGGGGTGGATGCCGTAGAAGACACGCAGCGGAGTCGAGGTGACCTTGATGAAGCCCTTGGCGTCGTCGGCGGTCCATCCGTGCTGCATCTCGCCATACTCGCCGAGCTTGCTCTTGAGCAGGTCGTCGGGTGAGTCCACGCCCACGGTCTCAAATCCCAAAGGGCGCAGCTTGAGGATGGCGGTGCCGTTGACGTGGCGCTGCGAAGAGGTGAGCATGGCCTCGATGTCGGGCATTACGGGCTCCAGATACTGGCTCTCGTGGAGGAACATGCCATACCAGTTGGCTACCTGCTCCTTCCAGTACTGCTGCCACTTGCTCAGCGTGTACTTCTCCAGCAGTCGGTGGGCCTCGATGATGAGCTTGGGGGCGGCTGCCTCAAAGCCCACACGACCCTTGATGCCGATGATGGTGTCGCCCACGTTGAAGTCGCGGCCGATGGCGTAGGCGGCGCCTATCTCTTCAATCTTTTGGATGGCGGCAATCTTGTCATCAAACTTCTCGCCGTTGACGGCGGCTATCTCGCCCTTCTCAAAGGTAATCTTCAGTTCGCTCTCGTCGGTGCGGGTCACGTGCTTGAGGAATGCCTCTTCGGGCAAGCCCTGCGCAGAGTCGAGCAGTTCGCCGCCGCAGATGCTGGTTCCCCATATACCCACGTTGTAAGAGTACTTGAGCTTGGTGAAGTCGGCATAGTAGCCGTGGGCGTTGAGGTAGTCCACCTCTTCCTGGCGTGAGAGCGCCTTGTCGCGGGTCAGGGTGATAATCTCCACGCCCGGTGCCATGACGAGGAAGGTCATGTCGAAGCGTATCTGGTCGTTGCCGGCGCCGGTAGAGCCATGGGCTATGGCGTGGGCACCTATCTCGTTGGCGTAGCGGGCTATGGCGATGGCCTGGAAGATGCGCTCCGACGATACGCTGATGGGGTAGCAGTTGTTGCGCATCACGTTGCCGTAAATCATGTACTTCAGACTCTTCTCGTAGTACTCCTGGGTCACATCGAGGGTCACATATTTTACAGCGCCCAACTTGTAGGCGTTGGCTTCATTCTCCTTGAGCTGTGCGGCACTGAATCCGCCGGTGTTGGCACAGGCGGCATACACATCATAACCTTCTTCAGTAAGTTTCATGACGGTGTACGAGGTGTCGAGACCGCCCGAAAAGGCTACTACTACTTTCTTCTTGCTCATAATGATTGGTGTTTTATTAGTTCTGTTCTTGGTTTCTCTTGTCTATCTTGTTGATTCTCTCGATTACCTCCTGCGGCAGCTTGGCGGGCAGGTGCTCCTCGGGGTCGTAGAGCATGGCGGTGCAGATGCAGTACTTGCGCCCGGTGCGCTTGAGCACGTCGACGTTGATGCAGCCTTCGCATCCGCGCCAGAAGGCTTCGTCGTCGGTCAGGTCGGCAAAGGTCACAGGCTGGTAGCCCAACTGCGTGTTCATCGTCATCACGGCGGCTCCGCTCGTAAGACTGAATATCTTGGCGTGGGGCCAGCGGGTGCGGGCGAGGGTGAAGGTGAGGTCCTTGATGCGCTTGGCCACGCCGTGCTTGCGGAAGTCGGGGTGCACTATCAGTCCCGACGTGGTCACATACTGCTTGTTGCCCCATGTCTCTATATAACTGAAGCCGGCAAAGCGGTCGCCCGAGAGGGCTATGACGGCTTTGGCCTCCTTCATCTTGGTGGTAAGATACTCGTGCGTACGCTTGGCGATGCCCGTTCCTCTTACCTTGGCGGCGTCGGCAATGGTCTGTAAGATGGTGTCCACGTATTTCTCGTGCGAGGCGTCGGCCACCATTACCTTGATTTCTTCCATTCTTCTCTTCTTGGTTTATATCAGATTGGGGATTACCTGCATCAGCTTGTGCTCCAGCCTGCCGCGGTCGGCGCCCTCGGCGAGGATGGTGACGATGGTGTCGTCGCCGGCAATGGTTCCCAATATCTCTATGATGTTGCTGTTGTCTATGTTGTAGGCTATCGCGCTGGCGTAGCCAGGCCGTGTCTTGATGACGGCGATGTTGTTGGAGTATTGTATCGACACGAAACCAGGCGCCTGGAGCATCTGCTTGGCGGTCTTGGGACGAGTCACGCGCTTGTACATGGTCTCGTTGGGCAATACGTAGACATACTTGCCGTTCATGCTCGATGCCTTGGCTATCTTGAGCAGCTTCATGTCGCGGCTCAGCGTGGCTTGGGTCACCTCGAAGCCCTCTCTAATCAGTTCGGTGAGGATGTCTTCCTGGCTGCAGAACTCCTTGCTGGAGATGAGCATCTTGAGAGCCTCGATACGGTCTTTCTTTCCTTTCATGATGTGTATATTTATACATTTACGGGTGCAAAATTACACAAAAGATGCATATTCTCCAAAGAAAAATGTATAAAAATACGCCCGTGCTGTATATTTATACAATAATTTGCATTATATACACACTCCTATTCATGGCCGTCGGGCTGTAGGCATTGACGGCTGCGATGCGGGCGGAAATTGTCGCAAGTGTCGGTAAATCAGATGGTTGGCTTGGTGGCGATGACGGGTGGCGTGGGGCGCGGCGATGGGCGATGGGCGAGCCGCCGCGCTTGCGCAAAGTTGTGCAATATACAGTAAATGATGTATATTGCCTCGTTCCCTACCGCTTCCTGGTCGTTATACCGCCATCAGCACTACATATATTATATTGATGATGCCGGCAGCCATCAGCAGCTTGTTGTAGGTGGCACCCTTGGCGCGGAGGGTGGCGGCGAAGAGGGCGGCGGCAGGGACGACCACCAGCATGGCGAGGCTCCAGCCCAGAGCCAGATAGGCGAGCACGGGCATCAGAGCCACCACGGTGCCCATCAGGCACAGGGCTGCGCGGCGCCCGAACCTCACGGGGAATGTGCGCTTGCCAACGAGCCGGTCGCTGTCCATGTCGCGCAGATTGTTGATGAGCAGCACGCACATCGAGATGAGTCCGCTCACGCCTCCAGCGCACCATACCGACCACGCAAACTGCCCCGTCTGCAGGTAGTAGGTGCCCGACGAGGCTATCACGCCGTAGTAGAGAAATACGAATATGTCTGCCACGCCCAGATACGACAGCGAGTGGCTGGTGGCAGTATAGAGCCAGGCGAAGAGCAGCGCGCTGACGCCGATGGCGAGGATTACCCAACCACCGTGGACGACCAGGAAGAGACCGCAACCCACGCTTACCGCCAGTGCCGTAAGGCAGGCCCACTGCATCTGCCGCTTGCTCACCTCGCCTTCGGCCAGCGCGCGCTTGAATCCGGCACGGCCTTTCTGGTCGGTACCCCGCACGAAGTCGTAGTAGTCGTTGATAAGATTGGACAGTATCTGCAGCGCCAGCGCGCAGACGATGGTCACCGCAGCCACGGTGGCCGAGGTGACGGGCGACGGCATGGCTATCAGCGCCGCCATGACCGGACAGAGCGAGGCTGCAAGTGTCTGCGGGCGCACTATCCTGAACCAGAGTCCTATAGTCTTCATCATAGTCATAGTCGTTGTGTGTGATAAAACAATAAAGCCACACCGCCTCTCTGTGGGAGATGGGTGTGGTTATAGTCGTGGTAGTCTACATGGCTGTATTACTTGTGGGTGTCCAGACCGATGCGCACTCCGTCGTAGTTCTTGCTCAGGTCGCCCATGGTCTGCAGGGTGCTGTTGCCGCTCATCGCTGCCAGAGTCTGGAAGAGGTTGAGCAATTTCTTTGACTCCATCAGGAAGCTCATGCCGCCCGTGGTCTTCTTGGCATATACGTTGAGGCTGAAGAGTAGGGTCTTCAGCACCAGCTTCTGGTCTTCCTGTGTGTAGGTCCACTGACCGCAGATGGGCTTGCCGTCTATCTTGCCGCTGAAGGTCTTGTCGCTGTTGATGGTGAGATAGGTGTTCTCGCTGTTGATGCCCACCTTGTTGTAGGTATCGCTCAGTTTCTCCTTGATTTCGGTGGCGATGGTCTCGCCTCCTGCCTTGGCGAGCAGATTTTCGGTGGTGAATGCCACGCCGGGCTGTCTGTAGTGCCATGTGCCGATGAGGTCGCGCTCGTGGGGCTTGTCGGTACCCAGGATGCTCTTGATGGTGTTGCCCAGCGTCTGTCCGTTGGTGGCAGCGCTGATGATAGACCCCAGCACGCTCTGGTGACTGTTGGTCTGGGTGTTGGTCTGTGCGTTGGTGTTACCTGAAGTGCCGCAGCTGCTGAGCATGACGCCGCATGCCAGGACGGCAATGATGTTTGATTTGTTCATTTTCTCTAAAATTATAACGATAATCTATGTCTCTGACGCAATAAAAAGGCCAAGGTTTAATATCCTTGGCCTGTATTTTCACGATGAAGCCTGTCCTCGCATCAGTCGCGGCTGCCACCGAAGAAGCGCAGCAGATAGAGGAACAGGTTGACAAAGTCGAGGTAGAGGCTCAGCGCGCCTGTCACTGCCAACTTCTGGCTGGTCTCGCCCAAGTCGGGAGCCATGGCAAGGCTCATCTTGATTTGCTGGCTGTCCCATGCGGTGAGGCCCACGAAGACCAGTACGCCGATGATGCTTACCACCAGGTCCAGACCCGAACTGTGCAGGAACATGTTGACCACGCTGGCGATGATGACGCCTATCAGCGCCATGAAGAGCAGTCCGCCTATCTTGGTCAGGTCACGGCTGGTGAAGTAGCCGTAGGCTGCCATGACGCCGAAGGTGCCGGCGGTGATGGCAAAGGTCTTCACGATGGCTGCGGGGGCAAAGAGTACGAAGATGGATGAGAGGGTAAGTCCGTTGAGTGCCGAGAAGATGATAAACATCAGTGTGGTGGTAGCCAGAGAGCGGTTTTCCTTGGTCACGCTGTTGGAAATCTTCCATACCAGCACCAGTTCGGCGATGATGATGGCCCATATGCCCAGCTGGCTGCTGTATATCAGCTGTATCAGTCCTGGCGACATCGCTACGCTGTAGGCGGTGAGGCCGCTGATGGCAAGCGCCATCGCCATCCATAGGTATACCTTGCGCATCAGTATCGGGAACGCTGCCGAGAGTGACATGCTTTCACTCTGTCTGATCTTTTCTTCTAAATCGTTAATGTTCATAATCGTCTGTTTTATGGTTTATACTATGGTGACTGCAAAGAGCATGCCACCACATTGCAAATATAAGAAGATTTATTCGTCTGCACTACTTTTTTTGTTATTATTTGCGCCCCCGCCCTTATTTTTATCATTTATTACGAAAGTCGCGCCTACTGCCAAGGGGCTTTTGCCGGTTCCGGAGATTGTCGTGCTATCCACCACGGCCCTCGCGCCAGCCCCCGCAGCCATCCCCGCACGGCGGGAGCATGGCGTAGAGAGCAGAATGTCAAAAAAAAGCGGCGCCGAAAGCCCGGTTTGGTATCAATTTTGCACCCTCTGCCTGTAGAGACACCAACTATACATATATATATTATGAGTATAAAGCAAATACCCGTTCTGCTGCTCACGGGCTATCTTGGTAGCGGCAAGACCACATTGGTCAACAAAATTCTCGCCAATAAGAAGGGCATCAAGTTTGCCGTCATCGTCAACGATATCGGTGAGGTAAACATCGACGCCGACCTCATACAGCAGGGCGGAGTGGTCAACAAGAAGGACGACAGCCTCGTGGCTCTCCAGAATGGCTGCATCTGCTGCACGCTCAAGATGGACCTGGTCGAGCAGATACGCGAAATCATCGAGATGGGGCGCTTCGACTACATCGTCATCGAGGCAAGCGGCATCTGCGAGCCCGCCCCAATCGCACAGACCATCTGCTCCATCCCCTCGATGGGGCCGCAGTATATCAAGGGTGGCATAGCCCGGCTCGACTGCATCGTGACGGTGGTCGACGCTCTGCGCATGAAAGACGAGTTTGGCAATGGCGACAACCTGCAGCGCCACAATCTCGACGAAGACGACCTCGAGAACCTGGTCATCCAGCAGCTCGAGTTCTGCAATATCATCCTGCTCAACAAGGCTTCTGAGGTGACTCCCTCGGAGCTCGACCACGTCACCCAGATTATCCGCGCCATCCAGCCCAAGGCCGAAATCATACCTTGCGACTATGGCGACATCGAGCTTGAGCGCATCCTCGACACCCGCCGCTTCAATTTCGACGACGTAGCGACCTCTGCCGCGTGGATAGACCAGATAGAGCATCACCACGGTGAGCCCGACGATGACGAAGAGGCAGAGGAGGAGCACCATCATCACGATGACGAGCACGAGCACCACGACCACGATGAGCATCATCATGATGACGAGCACGAGCACTGCGACCACGACCATCATGACCACGACGACCACGGCCACTGCCATCACCACCATCACGACCATGAGCATGGCGAGGTCGAGGAGTATGGTATAGGTACCTTTGTCTATTACCGCCGCCGTCCGCTCGACCTTGCGCGCTTCGACGAGTTTGTCGCCCGCTTCTGGCCCAAGGGCGTCATCCGCTGCAAGGGCATGTGCTGGTTTGCCGACGAGCCCGACGTGTGCTACCTCTTCGAGCAGGCAGGCCGCCAGATGGGTCTCAAGAATGCCGGACAGTGGTATGCCACCATGCCCGAAGACCAGCTGAGCGAACTGATGGACCGCGAGCCTGGGCTGCGCCGCGACTGGGACGAGCAGTATGGCGACCGCATGCAGAAGCTCGTCTTCATCGGTCAGAAGATGGACAAGCGCTCCATCATCGCCCGCCTCGACAAGTGCCTGGCTGACTAAGCGATAGCACTGACTGTCTCCGCCACAGCGCCGACCATCCCCGCAGTCGCACCGACTGTCCCCGCCAAAGCGCCGACCATCCCTGCAGTCGCGCCGACAGTCCCCTCCATCACCCCAATACACCGAGCCCCGCCCTACACCGTTCCCATGCCGGGAACAGATAGGGTGGGGCTCGCTGCGTCTATATCCGTCTACAGGGTGATGACCTCGACGCCAACCTTGATGACCTCCACAATCGCCGAGATGACCTTCACAATCGCCGAGATGACCTCCACAATCGCCGAGATGACCTCCTTCGGCTCGTATCATAAGGCACGAGCTCACGTGCCTTTCGATACGTGCCCTCGTACCTTATGTTACGCGGCTTCGTGTCTTATGTTACGAGCCCGCCGCAGCCCATTCGGTCTCTGTAGACGAGGCCTCCACGCTCGTTGATTTCATCGCCGCAGTCGTGTCTGTGGATGCGATGTGGAACGACGTTACCATAGTGGGGCTGCCATTGTCTTATCAGGCATACGAGTGCATTCCGCTCAGAAAGTAATTGACCCCGAAATAAGTCATCAGTACGCTGAGAAACGCCAACAGCATATAAATGTGCAGATGGAGAGGCTTCCCTATCCATTTCAGGTCGCTGTGGAGCGGTGCAGAGTAGATGAGCATCGTGATGAGAGCCCATGTCTCCTTGGCATCCCAGCTCCAGTAGCGTCCCCAGCTCACGTTGGCCCACACCGCGCCGATGAAGATGCCTATGGCGATGAGTGCCACGGCGGGGTAGAGCAACAACTGCGAGAGGGCAGCCAGCTGTGCCGTCTGCCTGCTGTCTCCCTGACAGTGGGCGGTGATGCCCTCAATGGCAATGAGTGCCATGAGTCCGAAGAGGGCATAGGCAAACATGATGACCATGACATGGACCGAGAGCAGGGGAGACTGCAGCACCGGCATGAGCTGCGTAATCTGCGGGTTGGCATCGGTAATCATCGCCACCAGCAGGGCAAACGCCGCCAACAGTGGTCCCAACTGTCTGATGGGCTCGAAGCGTTTCTGCATGATGATGGTGACGATGAGCGTCGCCCACGCCATAAACTGCATCGTCTCAAAGCCGTTTGCCATCGGCAGGTGCCCAGAGACATACCAGCGCAGGGCGAGCAGCAGGGTGGCGTTGGCGAGCATAACCCAAGTGAGCACCTTGCCAGCGACCTTCAGTCGGCTGCTCTGGTTCCATCGTCTGATGGTTGAGGCTATGGCGAGCAGCAGCGAGAGGGTGAGGTAGAGCATCACGGGGAAGTGCAGTGCATTGATGCGGTTGTACACGATTTCCATGCTTATGCGCAAGCGCGAGGGGATGACCGTCTTTGCCCTCACGTGCTGGTAGCTGTATATCTTCTTGACTATCTCTGTGGCGCGGGCGTTGTCACCGGTGAGAATGCTTTCTGCCAGATAGTCCATCGACTTCCTGACAAACACCAGTTCCTCGCCCTTGAGTGCTATGTTGCCCAGCGGCTCGCCCGGGGCAAACCACTCCATGCTGCCCTTGCGGTCGGTGTAAGGAAACATCTTGAGCATCTCTCCGCCATAAAGCATACGGACGATGTTGAACTTCTCGTCGGCGTCGCGCAGCTGCTTCTGCAGTCTGGAGTCGCCGTTTCGGTAGGCTGTCTTCAGTGGCGCGTCCAACTTATAGTGGTTGTAGGTGTCCCAGAAGTCGGCAAACGACGCCCAGCGGCCCTCTATGCCGAGCAGTTGTTGGGCTTTGGGGTCTTTAATCTCTATCATCTTTGCCGTCTCCCAATAGGGCACGTCGAATATCCAACCTGCAAAGACCTCGGTAGCCGACAGCCCGTCCCAAGACGGCTTGCCGCAGAGTTTGGTGACAAAGTCGGTGGCCACGGTGTTGATGGGGGTTATCCTGCTGTTGTAGAGCACGCAGACTCTGCCCAACTCGTCGGCTACGTGGCTGTCTATCTTCACCCGCTCCTGTGCACCGGCAGTCGTGGCGAGCGCGGGGGCTGTCATGAGCAGCAGTGCCACGAGCGCCTTGGTTCCTGGCAGCGCGAGCGCCTCGTGGTAGAGACGGCGCAGCCGGGTGCGCCTGCTGAACATCATGGCGATGAGCGACACCAGGAGCATGGCGTAGCCCGTGTAGGTTATGCCTATGCCCACCGGGTCGTGGTAGACGGCGAGCGTGGTGCCCTGCATGTCGCTGTCGTAGCCTGACTGCATGAAGCGGTAGCCCTGGTAGTCGCCTATGTGGTTCATCGACACCCTGATGGTTTGGCCGTCGGCAGCGAGCGTGGTGATATAGTCCATCGGAGCGTCGGTACCGGGATAGTTGACCACAGAGAAATCGCTGAGCGTTACTCTGAAGCCAAGGTCCATGGACTCTCCCGCCGCGCTCTTCATCACGCCAGTCGATTCGCCGTGGCGCAGATGGATGCTGCCGCTTTCCGACAGGTTCCATGAGACAAAGGCTCCAAGGAGAAGCACCAGGAATGCGATGTGGACGAGGAATACCAGCGGCTTGCGGTACAGTCGACGTAGCACGATGTAGACGGTGGCGGCAACGGCAAGCGCAGCCCACAGCACGACAAACCACAGGGCGCTGTAGATGTGCTCTCTCACAAAGGGTGTGCCCTTGCTGCTTTCGACGATGGTTGCCGTGGTGAGGACGACGATGATAGTTGCTGCCACGATGAGTATCAGTCTCTTGAGATGTTTCATTGCTTGTGGGTTCAAGTGATGGTGAAATCTATGTATAATTGTTGTTGTGTTGAGGTGCGTGAAAGCCACGCGCCACCTTATTATATATATAGAGTGGTGCGTGGCTGGGTTGCTGAGCATCATCACCGCTGTCGGCGGCATGGCTGCTCATGCAGGTATCTGTGGCTTGTCAGATTGACTCGACAAAGAAGATGATGTTGTCGCGGTCGGCCTTGGACAGGCTACGGAACTTCTCGATGCTGTGGCGTGCATCGCTCTTGGCGCTGCCGTGCCACATGATGGCCTCAAGCGTATTGCGGGCGCGACAGTCGTGCAGTCGGTCTTCGGCACCCGTACAGAGCTTGGACAGACCACGGCCCCAGAGAGGCGTGGTGCGGCACCAGCCGGTGCGAATGTCGTTCTGCATGAAGAGACGGTGCTGCACAAAGTCGGTGTAGGGCCATATCTTCTGGTGGGGATAACGCGGCATGTCGCTGTTGGTAAAGATACCGTTGGGGTCCTGTATGTTGTCGTCGCCAGTGGTCCACGACGGACGGTGGCAGTTGGCACACCCAATCTCCTTGAAGAGCTTCATGCCCTGCTTGAAGCGCGCGGTGGTGGTGTTGCGGGCTGCGGGCACGGCAAGTCCACGGTGCCATATCATGAAGTTCTTGTACTGAGAGCTGGACATCTCTGGGTCAAGGTCCTTTGCCATCAGATAGTTGTAGATGTTCTGCTTCACATCGGCAGTGTGCCATGTGGGGTGCGCATTGTTGGGGTCTATCTGCTTGATGTAAGCGGGAAATCCAGCCTGGACATCCGGGTCTTCCATGGAGGACTTGGCGTAGATGGTGCCGTCAAGGCTCAGATAGTGGTAGCGGCGGTCGGGACGGGTCACGTTGGTGATGTTCCAGATGGCGTTGGCTCCGGCAGCGTCAAGGATAGGTCCGCGGCTCATGGCGTAGGTGTAGCGGCGCACATACTGTTTCTTGTCGCCGGCATTGTTGACATAGTAGCTTATCCATGAGCCTGTGCTCTGGTTCCAGTAGGCTGGGTTCAGCGCATCGGTCTTGCCCACGGAGTTGAAGTAGTCGCTCTGACGCTTCCACTCGGCTGTGATGGAGTCGTCGGGTATGGCGTCGGTGATGCCGGTACCATAGATACCGATGGTCGACTCCAGGCGCACTCCGATTTCGCTGGCCACCTGGTCAGCGGGGATGACCACATACTGGCCGTTGCGCTTCACCGTCACGGGCGAGTAGTAGGCGTCGGCAGGGATGGTCACCTCGGGATAGATGAGCGAGTAGGTCTCGCCATCGGGGAACTTGTTGCCCCACTCGTCGGTGTAGTTCTTCCAGTCGATAGTGATTTTGCTCTCATCTATCTGTGGCTTGAACGGCTTCACGGCCTTTGTCTGAGGCATTCCGGCTACAGAATAGATGTAGGCATCGGTCTGCTTGTCGTAGACCACGAGCAGATAGCCGTTGCCATCCTGGTCGGCGCGGTATTTGTTGGTCTGTCGTTTGCCATGGCCGTAGTTGGGGTGGCAGTAGAGACAGCCGCGACGCACATAGACAGGTCCGAGTCCGGCAAAGGCGCCGTTGGAGGTGTTGTAGTCTTTCTCGAAGAGCGATTCGCCAATCTGGAAGTTCAGTGACAGTCCGGCTTCGTCTACGGCAGAGGTGGCCTGTCGATAGGCATAGGCAGACTGTATGCTCGTGGTGCCGAGCTTGCCGCCGGAGTAGTACCACTCGTTGGGCGTTCCATACTCCGCTTCGGGCAGATGGAAGTCGAGGTTGTCGTCGTCGGTGCAGGCGGTAAGCGCCATGACCGAGAGCAATGCTGGAAGTAAACAGTTACGTTTCATCATGTTGGTTTTGTTGTAATACTAAAATGTTGGTGGCTGCAATGGGCGCAAGCCACCAACGGTTGTCTGTTGCTATGAATGTATGTCTGTCAACGGTTCTGCCAGCGGGTTAGTCGAGCAGGTCGTTGAGGGCGTTCAGCGACTCCTCGAGTCCGTCGAGAGCGGTCATGGCATCCCTGGCGCTCTGGTGGCTATAGTAGAGCACGAAGGGCTTCTTCATGCCGGCAATCTTGCTCAGCGCGTTCTCCAGACTGGCCATCACGTTCTGTGCGGCAGCCTTGGTCTTCGCGTTCTTCAGGCAGATGCCGATGAGCGACTTGTCCTCGGGAGTGGCGCCATCGACTGTGCAACCGCCATAGAGGGCGTGCTTTACAGACATGATGTTGTCGTAGAAGTCTTGAATTGAGTTGCGGGCGTGAGGCGACTCGATGTAGTTGACATCCTCACCTGTTGCAGGAGCGCCAATCTTTGAGTCGCGCACCTCACCAATGATTTCTTTAGCACCGGCGATAATATCCTTGGAAGCAAGAAGAGCAGTTGAGTAAGTGGAACCTGCATTGCCTGCGTTCTTGAAGTTCTCGCCATAGTTGATGGCTGATTCAAACTCTACTTCGTCCAACAGAGCCTGCTCGTCGGCAGAAACCTCGCCGCCCCAAGCAGAAACGAGCTTCAGAGAACTGAGGTAAAGATCCTGTGCTGCTGTCTTTGCAAAGTAGATCTCGTTTGCAGTCATGTCTGCGAAATGGCGTGGATTACCCTCGCGGAAGATAAGATACTCAACAGCGTGGAAACCTGTAAGGTTCTGACCTGTGGCGATAGCCTCGTTGATGGTATTTGTTTCGCTCTCAAATCCCTCCTCGCCAAGTTTTGCGTTCTTATAGAGACTCATGTATTTGTCAAACTGAGTGCGGTCGAAAGGCCATGTGTCTGTGTGTGGGTCGATGGCATAGTCGCCGGCAGCACCGAAGAGGAATGCTTCAGAGAACTCCCACCATTTACGTGACTTCGTCCATGTCTTGCAAGCCTTTTCAACACCGGCATCGTCAGACATGGCGTTGATGTCGGCAACAAGCTGCTTGTTGTAGTTGGCAAGGTTGCGGTAGGTTGCCACGATGGTGTTGTCTACGTAGTAGGCATTGATCACCTTCAGTTCGCTGGTGCTGAAGGTCCCTCTGTGGTCATCGTTGCTGCCGTTGTTGTCGTCGCTGCAGCTGGTGGCGCCCATAGCGAATGTCAGCGCGGCGGCAAACATCATAGAATACTTGAAGATTGTGTTCATTGTGTTGTTGTTTTTGATTAATATAGTTGTGTTGTTCTGTTGCTTGTTATCTCAGAAACCAGCCGGCGTAGGTTATACCCAGAGAGAGGCTTGGTTCATTGTTGTACCCGTGGGCGAGGAAACGGTTGCTGTATTCGCCCTTGATGGTAATCTGCTTGATGGGAGAATAGTTGACGCCGACGCCCATACGCTTCACGCGGTCGTACTTGTAAGCCACCTTCTGCCTGCCGGCGGCGTAGGTGTTGTAGTCCTCGTAGCGGCCGAAGACATAGAGCTTCTGCTTGTGGCTCAGGCTGCTGATTTGGGAGAATACGTTGTAGCCAGCTTCGAGCCCCACGGAGTAGGCGTTGCTGGCGATGGGTGAGTGCTTGGATGGAGAGCCGTCCTGCTGGGTATGCTTGGGGAAGGCGTTCATGAACGTGGTCATCTTGGCGGCGTCGGCGAGATGGGAGTAGGTGGCGTTGCCGCGCACAATCCAGTTCCAGCGTTTCAGCTCCAGTCCGAAACTTCCGATGGACAAGGCGCCGTGTACATTGTCATACGAGGCACTCGCCTTTCTTTCCGTGTTCTTGAAAGTGTAGCCATAGTAGCCGCTCAGACTGAGTCGTAAGCCGGGTATGGAGTAATTGTCGATACGCGCGGCTCCCGCATAGACGTTGCCCAGCTTGTACTCGTAAGGGCTGGTGGCACCATAATGCACGTAGCAGTTGTGGCCGAAACGCTCGGCGTCGAGTCCGGATGTGAAGATGGCCTCGTAGCGCCAGTCGCTGATGCGTCCCCAGAGCGATACGCCGACCTGGTGCCACGTGTTGGGCAGCATCTTGGCTTCGCCCTCAGACCGGTAAACAGAGAAGAAGTTTCCAGGCATGTGGTAGGCATTGATTTCGCCGACAGGGATGATGATTTCGCCTGCCTTGATATTGAACTTGCCGCCCCAGAAGGCCTTGTTAATCCAGAACTGCTCAAGCGCTACCTCGCCGCCGCGCTCGGTCTCGGCCTCGTATTCTCCGCTCTCATCGGCGTCGATTTCCACGGCGCTCTCGGTGCCTCCATGCTCAAACTCGATTTCCATTCCCATGGTCCAACCACTGCCAAAATCGTAGCCGAGGTTAAGGGTGACATGGGGAAGGTCAAAGCGGCCGTGGCTGTTGTCATTCCTGTAGGTGGCGGGGTCGCGATAGCGGTTGAAGTGCTGGCTGTAGAAGTTGCGCGAAGTGACGGCCTCGCCATAGCCGCCGATGGAGAAGCGCGACAGCGCATTGGCGATTTTCTCGATGGCGGCATTGTCGCTCCTGCTGTCTGTGGCTGAAGTGTTTTCTACCTTTGCTCCCGTTGTGGTAGCAGAATCCTTGGCCTCACCCGCTTTAGCTGCCTCGTCGGCCATGGCCGGTACAGACAGCCCGCAGGCGAGGAGACCTAATAATAACAGTTTCTTGTTCATATCTTAATGTGTATCGTGTTTCGGAGTTGCCGGGACCGCAAGGGCCTGCAATCACTGCTTGTGTAGATGCTGAAAACAACGGTTGCAAAAGTATTAAGATTCCTTAAAAGGTGCAATACCCACTTGTGGGGAAATATCCGGACTTGCCAGACGGTATCGTAGGGCAATGGAGGGGTAGCGTACCAAGGATTGGGTATTCGGCGGTATCCGACGGGGGTGTCGTAAAACAAATGTAGGCGCCCCCCGGCTTGCGGTATGTCAATAATTGGCTCTTCAATGTTATGAAACTTCGTGCGGGAGATGATGGATTGATCGCCTTTTTGTAATTTTGCAGCCGCAAAGGATAACACCTATATAATATATATCATGCCCAAGGAGAAAATGATAGCCCGGTGGTTGCCCCTGGTGGGGTTGACCTTCGCCGTCTTTGTGTTCAATACATCAGAGTTTATGCCCATAGGTCTGCTCAGCGACATTGCCGCCGACCTGCACATCAGCGAGGTCAGGGCAGGACTGCTGGTGTCGGTCTATGCGTGGGTGGTGGCGCTCATGTCGCTGCCCCTCATGGTGATGGTGTCTACGGTGGAGCTCAAGCGGCTACTGCTCGCCATCATCGCCCTCTTTGTGGTGAGCCATGTGGCATCGGCGCTCGCCGAGGGCTATTACACGCTGATGCTCTCGCGCATTGGCGTGGCGTGTGCCCATTCGATATTCTGGTCGATAGCCCCTCCGCTGGCTGTGCGCACGGTGCCCGACGGCCGAAGCGCACTGGGGCTGAGCACGATGGCCACGGGCTCGTCGGTGGCTATGGTCGTGGGGCTGCCCATAGGCCGCGTGGTGGGACTGTACGTGGGCTGGCGCATGACGTTTCTGAGTATCGCCATCATCTCGGCTCTGATATTCGTCTTCATCGCCTCCGTATTTCCCCGGTTGCAGAGCCGCGGCAAGTTCTCGTTTGCCAAGATTCCGGCGTTGCTCCACAACCGCGTGCTGCTGGGCGTCTTTGTGCTGGCGCTGCTCTTTGCTACCACTCACTATACGGGCTACAGCTACATCGACCCCTTTCTGGGTCAGGTGGCAGGCCTGTCGCCCGACGTGGTGACGATGGTGCTTATCGTCTTTGGCGCCTCGGGCATGCTGGGCAGCATCGCCTTCTCCAAGTATTATATGTCGGGCAGACGGAGGTTCTTGTTTGTGGTCACGCTGGGTCCGGCGCTGTGTCTGCTGTTGATGCAGGCGGCTGCCATGGATATCATTGCCATCTTCGCCGTGTGCATCGTGTGGGGCGCCATGGCCACGGCGTTCAACATAGCCTGTCAGGACAACACCATCCGCTTTGCGCCCAAGGAGGCAACGTCGATTGCCATGTCTATCTTCTCGGGTATCTTCAATCTGGGAATCGGCAGTGGCGCCTATCTTGGTGGCGTGGTCGTAGACCATACCTCGCTCTGCGGCATAGGGTATGCCGGTGCGCTGATAGGACTCGTAGCCACGCTCTATTTGGTGCTGCGGTTCTTCCCGAATATGCGGCGTCGGGAGGCGGCACTGCAGTAACAGCGCTGCAGATGGTTGGGTTGAGGCTGTAGATGGTTGGGTTGGGGCTGCAGAGCCTATACCCAATCTCCGAGGACAGCCCCGTCAGAGCCGAGAGGATGGTCAGGCGGGCAGAGTGGGTCGCTGTGGAATTGTAGTTCGTAAGCAAAACCATAGAAATGGTAATAAAACCATGGAAAAGCACTGGTAAAAGTCACAAAAACGAAGAAAAACACGCAAATAACTTATATTTTTGATATTTGGTTGTGGATTATTGGCAAGGAGGGCTGTTGTAGCCGCATCTTTTCCTATATTTGTGACGAGAAATGTGGTTGGAGAATCTGTCTAAAGCAAAGTACGCTACGCCTTAGTAATTGCTGCGTTTGCGCAAGCGGATAAGAACACCGCAAATTGTTTTACTAATCAACAAAACAACGCTTATGAGAAAAAGCTACTTTATCACCGCTCTGGCGGTGTGCCTCGCCTTGGTAACGGCGCAGGCACAGGAGGCTGTTGTCAAACGCACCACGGCACGCAAGGCTGCTAAGATGGCGCCATCGGAGAGATTTGTCCGTGTGGCAAAGGCTCGGGGAGGCGAGGGGACGGTCGTGCAGAAGGCTGCGACCCTGCCGATTACGCCCGACTGGGAGTGCAAGTTTGACAAGGAGGCTGATTTCAGTCAGTTTACTGTCATCGACGGCAACAACGACCGTTTTTCGTCGAGTTATTTTGACTGGGGCACATGGAATTATCTCTACAAGACAGGTGAAGGCCCCTATGGCCCTGATTACCCTGACCACTGTGCGGGCTACACCAGTGACGAAGACCACGATGCCGACGACTGGCTCATCACGCCGGCGCTGGCACTGAAGGCAGGCAATACTTACAAGGTGACATACAAGGTGCGCGCGCACCGCTCGACGATGCCCGAGCGCTTGGAGGTGAAGTATGGCACTGCCGCCACGGCTGCGGGCATGACCCAGACGCTGATGGCAAAGACCGACATCGCCAATGCCGAGTATGTAGAGTACAGCCAGGAGCTCACCCCCGTGGCCGACGGCACCTATTATATAGGTTTCCACGCTGTGAGCGATGCCGACAACATGATACTCTATCTCGACGACATCTCGGTGAAGAAGTCGGTGGGTACTTTCAAAGGCTGGGAGTGCAACTTTGACAAGGAGGCAGATTTCAACCAGTTTACCGTCATCGACAGCAATGGCGACCGCGCACAATCAATGAATCTCGACTGGGGAGTGTGGAACTACCTCTTCAAGAGTGGCGACAGTCCTTACGGACCCGATTTCCCCGACCACTGTGCGGGCTACGGCTGTGATGAAGACCACGATGCCGACGACTGGCTCATCACTCCCGTGCTCAAGTTGACCGGTGGCGATACGTATATAGTTAAATATAAGGTACGCGCGCATTGGGCGAGGACGCCTGAGCGCTTAGAGGTGAAATACGGCACCGCCGCCACGGCTGCGGGCATGACCCAGACACTCATGGCAAGGACCGACATCAGCAATACCGAATATCAGGAATACACGCAGACGCTGACCCCGGCTGCCGACGGCGACTACTACATCGGTTTCCATGCCGTGAGCGATGCCGACAACATGATACTCTATCTTGATGACATCTCGGTGAAGAAGCAGGGCGCGCTGCCTCCTGCCGCTGTGACCGAGGCGGTGCTCACTCCCGATGCTACGGGCGCAGTCAAGGCAACCCTGAGTTTCAAGGCTCCCGACAAGGCCACCGACGGCAGTGCGCTGACCAAGCTCAGCGGCGTGAAGGTGATGGAGGCCGACGCCGAACTGGCAGACATCACCAGTGTGCAGGTGGGCAAGACCGCTACCTACACCATCGAGAATGCGGGCACCAAACCTGCCATCCATACCTATACGCTGATACCCTACAACGCCGACGGCAATGGCGAGAAGACTGTGGTGAGCGGCTGGATAGGTCTCGACGGCCCCACGGCTCCTGCCGGAGTAACCGCCGAACCGGTGGGCAAGAACCTCAAGGTGGCATGGGAAGCCTCCAAGGCTGAGCACGGCGGAGTGTTCTTCGCCGACAAGGTGAAATACAACCTCTATGAGATGAAGGATGCCGCCACGGCAAGTCGCATGATAGCCACGACAACGGGTGCTACCGAGGTGCCTGTGGCTGTCGACGTCAACAGCGGCGACCAGCAGTTGCTGCAGCTCGCTGTGTCGGCAAGCAACGCCACCGGCGTGAGCGACTATAGCTTCGCGGCGCCTCTCGTGGTGGGCGCTCCCTACACGCTGCCCCTCAAGGAGACCTTTGCCAAGGCGGGCAATGCCTATGGCTTCTGGGCTGCCGAGGGCGATGGTTATGGCTATCAGAACCAGTATGCCGGTGTGACTTACTCTACCGACGAAGACGCCAACGGTGACGGCGGATGTGCCGACATTATGACTTATTATGAGGATGTGGTCGCTCTGGTATCAGGAAAGATAACTCTGGGCACGGCAGAGAAACCGATGTTCATGTATAGTCAGAAGACCGACTCGAAGGAGGGTAGTGTGCGTCCGCTGGTCATCAAGGCCGACGGCACCAGAGAGTATCTCGCCACCGAGAGCCTTGACGGCTATGCCGATGCAGGCAAATGGGTGTCGCGCTCTTATGACCTGAGTGCCTACAAGGGTCAGAAGTGGATACGCGTGGGTGTGGCTTTCGACCAGTCGAAGCGCTGCTACAGGAAACAGCATCTGTATATCGACAACTTCGTGGTGGCCGACGAGACACCGACGAGCATCACCGTAAGCGTGTCGGCTCCTGCCAAGATGCGCAAGGGCAAAGCGGGCACGGTCAAGGTGGCTGTGACCAATTACGGCAACGCTATAGGAGCTTATACGCTGACTCTCACCGCGGGCGACACCGAGGTGAAGACCGTCGGGGGCGAGTCGCTGGCGCTGATGCAGACTGCCACGTATGACATCGCCTATACGCCGAGTGTGCTCGTCAAGGGCAACGCCGTCACGCTGACCGCTACGCTCAAGGCGGGTGAGGGCAAGGATGCCGTCACCGCAGATGGTAGCGTGGAACTGACGGCTGTCGATGCGCATCAGCCTGCTCCGACCGGGCTCAAGGCTCTGGTGGACGCACAGGGCAAGGTGTCGCTGTCGTGGACTGCCGTGGCTAAGGTAGACCGCATGACCGATGACTTTGAAGACTACAACTCATGGGGCGTAGACAACGCCGGCGACTGGAGTTTCCATGACGGCGACAAGGGAGTCACCTATGGTTACTACGACGACCAAGGTCTTTACTATGACAATGAAAAGACGCCGTTTGCCTATATCGTGTGGACGCCTGCCAACTATGGTGGCGAGGACATCACGGTGGCAAATCCCACGGCAAAGCCTTATAGCGGAAGCAACGCTATGGCCTCGGTGTACAGCTATAATCGCAAGGCGACGGGCGAGCTTACTCCGCTGGCAGCCGACAACTGGATGATTAGTCCGGAGCTCACGGGCAAGGCGCAGACCGTCATGTTCAGAGTCAACAACATCAGTGCCTCCACCCCGGAGACCTACCAGGTGCTCTATAGTACGACTACAGCGGCGCACGACCAGTTCCAGCTCGTGGCAGAGAAGACTGTAAGCAACAGCAAGTGGGACGAGGTGAGCTTCGAGCTGCCTGAGGGTGCGCGCTACTTCGCCATCCGTCACAATACCAAGCTCGAGGTGAGCCCATCGGGCATCGGCTATTCGTCGGCGCCTTACCTCTTCCTGGTCGACGATGCTACCTTCGCCTCCAAGGGCTGCACGTTTGTGGAGTATGTCATCTACCGCGACGGCAAGCCACTGGCTACGGCTGCCACCACGGCAAGTGAGGACCGTGAGGCTCAGTGCGACGGCGCCGACCATGTCTACCAGGTTACGGCACGTTATGGCGACGGTTCCGAGTCGGCTCCCGTTGAGGCTGTAGTCTCAATGCCTACTGGTATCGACATCATCGAAACCACGGTCGATACACCCCAGGGCGTTTATTCGCTCGACGGCGTCAAGCAAGATACCAACGCCCGTCTCCAGCGTGGCGTCTACATCAAGAATGGTAAGAAAGTGGTAGTAAGATAAGCCGTCAGAAGGCTGTTCATCTCAAGCAACTCTGGACTGGAGGTCACCAAAGGTAAGGGAGTTGCGTCAACAAACCCAGGGTAGAGGTATGCAGCGCCTCTGTCCTGGGTTTGTCGTTAGGAGGAGTATATGGGGAATGTCTTAGGGCAGGCGATGCGCTGCCCCAGTCATGGTGCGAGCATGATGCGGTCGTAGTCGCGCTCGCCGCGGATGATGCGCTTGCGGCTGTTGTCGTAGTCGTTGTGCAGTATGTCGTATTGGGGATAGTACCAGGGGCTGTGTATGCCGGCGAGGTGTAGCAGTAGCTGCGCTATCGTGTCGGTCATTCCCCGTCTGTTGCGGCAGGAGCGTATCTGCTCCCACTGCTGCTTGCGGCTGGAGCGATAGGACGGCGACGCCCATATCCAGAAGGGGATGTCAAACTGCTGTCTGATGTCGTTGCGGTCCCATGTAAGGTTGCGTCCCCATTCTGTAGAGTTGTCGAAGATGCGCTCTCCGTGGTCGGCGACGAATATGGCGATGGCGTCTTCATCCTCGTAGAGCCTCAGGATGGAGTCGATGACCAGGTCGTTGTAGACGATGGCGTTGTCGTAGTGGGCAAGTATTTCGCGCTGTTGCTCCGTGAGGTCGGCACGGTCGTAGTCATTGGCGTCGAAGACGCCGAAGTTGGCGGGATAACGCTTCTTGAAGTCGGCGTGAAGTCCTAAGAAGTGGAAGATGTCCAGCGTGTAGGGATGTCTCGTCAGGCATCGCTTGTAGTCATCGGTCAGCGCCATGTCGTAGTCGTGGGTAGACTCGTTGCGCGTGTCAAACAGACGTCGGCTGATGGGAGGATTGTTGAAGAAGGCGTCTTCGATGAAGTCGCTGAATCCGCTGCGCTTCACCATATACTGGTTGCTGAAGAACGAGGTGTGGTAGCCGGCCATCCTGAACAGTAGCGGGAAGGGAGGGGCTGATGCCCATGTCCCCGGTTGGCCTGCACATTGGGTGGACAGCATCTCCTTGAGCGACTCGCAGGTGGTATTCCAAGCACTTGTCATGTCGCCAAACACGATGAGCTCGCCGGCGTTCATCCGTGCCGTCTGCCGGGGCGTGGTGGGCTTGTCGTAGCCGTAGAGTTGGCTGTGGTGGCGGTTGTAGCTTTCGCCGATAATCAGGATGATATGCGGGGAGAGGTGGGTGGCAGTGTCTATCCGCGCCTTGTTCAGACTCTCTTCAAAGAGTCTTATCTCGTCGCGCAGCCGGTGGGTCTCGCTGACGGCAAACGCCATGCGGTATATGGGCAGATAGTAATTGGTCTTCTGTCTGAAGTCTTTCCGCTGCTGCGTTTCCAGTTCGCTATACTGGCAGATGATGCGGCAATACATATACTCCTTGTTCTCCAGACTGGATATGAACCCGATGGCAAACATGACGATAATGGCTGTCTGTGCGGCGTAAGTCATGTGTCGGTTGCGCCATATCCCTGTGCGCATGGCTTTGCCCATGATGGTCTGCTCTCGGACAAGCAGCGCCATGCCCGCCATCATCTGGATGATGACCAGCCCTAATGGCGACCACAGCATTGCCACGTCGAGATACGACGACAGCGCTTCGCTGGCCTCTCTGGTATTGCTTTGCAGTGCCAGCTGCAGCAGCATCGGGGTGATGGGCATGCCCAGTCTTACGTAGCACGCCATGTCTACAGCAGACAGCAGGTAGAAGAATGTGGCTGTGGCGAGGCGCAGGCAGTGTCTGTATCTTTCGGGCATCAGTCGCAGCAGGGCGCAGAAGAGGTAAAGGTCGGAAAACAGTTCGAAACTCATCCAGAAGCGGCTGCCGTTCCAGGGCTCGCAGACGATACCTGTCAGTCCCAGCAGGTACATCAGCAGAAAATAGAGCTGGTTGCCTCCGGTTAGCGGCTTGCTCAGGATATGGATGATGCGTGATAACATAAGAATCATAATACTTATGGCGGCAAAGGTAAAGATAATTCGCCATATAGACAATCATTTGCGATGGATATTTGACTTTTTCGGTTATCGGGACTCAATCGGATTTCAATTTAGGATGGTCTCGGCTTTGGGCAGATTGCTTCCGGGGGTGTTCGGGATATGGCAGGCAATGGCCAAGTGCGGGCAGGGGGCAAGATACCAAAAGAAATGCTGGCACGAGTTGGAAAGAATTTACAAGACAACTTATTCTTGTTTGATGGCAGATTGGCGAAATCTCCCCCAGACGGTCATTTTTTCAGTTTCCAAGTTTGAATTGCTGGTAGCAGAACTTGCAATTACGGTTTCATGCCTCCAAATATCTAATGCGCGCCGCAAATTCCCCCAAAAATACGCATCCTGCCAACATGTCAGCGAATGACTCCAGCGAAAAGCGCCAACGACAATTCCCACAAAGGTGGCCCCATCCCAACCCTATCCAAGTGGAAGAAGCAGGGGGAATCTGGCAATCGGGCTGGAAATCGTCATGATGTGAAAGGAGTCTTCATGGGTATAATATATAATAAGGTATATAGTCCCCAGGGTCATCATTTTTGTTGATATAAATCAATAGGTGAAAAATATTTTCAACTTTTTTATTGAAATGTTTGGTTTGTGTTGAAAAAAGCTATACCTTTGCATCCGCTTTCGAGAATGAAACACTTCTCCTGAGCGATAAAGAAAGAGTTCTTTGAAAGATTTAAGATAAACAGAAGAGTAGTAGTACAAGAAGCGAGCGGCTTCCGGAGCGATCGGGAAGCCACTTGGGTAAAATGAAGCTACCGTCAATAGATATAGAGACAGGTACTTTAGACTTGAACTAAGGATATTAGCGTCCTGAACAGAGCAAACAATCATCCACTTATGGTGGAGTTGAACAATATTTTTACAATGGAGAGTTTGATCCTGGCTCAGGATGAACGCTAGCTACAGGCTTAACACATGCAAGTCGAGGGGCAGCATCGCGATAGCTTGCTATTGCGGATGGCGACCGGCGCACGGGTGAGTAACGCGTATCCAACCTTCCCGCAACTGGGGAATAACCTTGCGAAAGTAAGACTAATACCCCATGGTCTCCATAGAAGACATCTGAAATGGAGTAAAGGTTTCGGCCGGTTGCGGATGGGGATGCGTCCGATTAGCTTGACGGCGGGGTAACGGCCCACCGTGGCATCGATCGGTAGGGGTTCTGAGAGGAAGGTCCCCCACATTGGAACTGAGACACGGTCCAAACTCCTACGGGAGGCAGCAGTGAGGAATATTGGTCAATGGGCGGGAGCCTGAACCAGCCAAGTAGCGTGAAGGACGACGGCCCTACGGGTTGTAAACTTCTTTTATAAGGGAATAAAGTTCGCCACGTGTGGTGTTTTGTATGTACCTTATGAATAAGCATCGGCTAATTCCGTGCCAGCAGCCGCGGTAATACGGAAGATGCGAGCGTTATCCGGATTTATTGGGTTTAAAGGGAGCGTAGGCGGGCTTTTAAGTCAGCGGTCAAATGTCGTGGCTCAACCATGTCAAGCCGTTGAAACTGTAAGCCTTGAGTCTGCACAGGGCACATGGAATTCGTGGTGTAGCGGTGAAATGCTTAGATATCACGAAGAACTCCGATCGCGAAGGCATTGTGCCGGGGCAGCACTGACGCTGAGGCTCGAAAGTGCGGGTATCAAACAGGATTAGATACCCTGGTAGTCCGCACAGTAAACGATGAATACTCGCGGTTTGCGATACATTGTAAGCCGCCAAGCGAAAGCGTTAAGTATTCCACCTGGGGAGTACGCCGGCAACGGTGAAACTCAAAGGAATTGACGGGGGCCC
>OLSX01000239.1_pt1 | contig 54738 bp, 74 predicted proteins | sample 1673141 | NCBI WGS metagenome assembly OLSX01 (sample SAMEA3136759, study PRJEB25190) | human gut metagenome | biome: human gut; feature: human-associated habitat; material: faeces | place: Austria | collected 2013 | reverse complement strand
ACAATTCCAAAGTTCTGATAGCTATTTCCGCAAAAGTGTGGTAGTTGTTTGTGTTACAAAAAGAAAATGAATCAAAAGGAAGTGAAATACATGGCAAAACGAAGACCGGCCGGTGACGGCATGGTGCGCAGGCGGGAGGACGGCCGCTGGGAGGGCCGTATCGTCATCGGCCACAAGGAAAACGGTGAACCACTGTTCCGTCATGTCTACGCCAAGACGCAAAAGGCGCTGCTGGACAAGCTCCACCAGAACATCGAGTGTTACCGTGATGTGGAGCTGACCGAGGACAGCCGCATGACGCTGGGCCAGTGGCTGGATCGCTGGCTCACAGAGTACAAGGCGGGTACGGTGCGACCCGGTACCCTCGAGGGCTACCGCCGCTACATCGAATACTACATCAAACCACAGTTGGGCGATAAACAAATCTCCCTCATCTCCCAGCAGGATATCCAGCGGATGTACCGACGCCTGAAAACGGAGGGGCGTATCCACGAGCATCCCGAGATGGATCACCAGCTCTCCGACTCTATGGTTCGCCACATCCACTCCACGCTCCACGCCGCACTGAAGGACGCGGTGCAGGCACACGTCATTCCCAGGAATCCCACTGAGGGGACGACTGCACCTAAGCCCAACTACAAGCCCAAGCGTATCCTCACCTGTGCAGAGTTGGACGCCTTCCTCGCAGTAGTGGAGCAGGACGAGGTGTGGCGGGACTTCTTCCAGACAGAACTGATGACCGGTCTGCGCCGCGGCGAGATCTGCGGCCTGCAATGGAGCGACTTCGACGGGGATGCCGGGACGCTGAAGGTGTGCCGCACCCTCCACAGCCAGCGGAAGGGCGAGTACACCGTCGGTGAGACGAAGACCAATCAGGGTATGCGCACCATCATCCTGCCGCACAGCGTGACTGAAATCCTGCGGCGGCGAAAAGCGGATGCCATCAGCCAATGGATATTCCCAGACCCGGTGAAGCCGGAAGATCCCGTCGATCCCAATGCGGCGTATCGCCACATGAAAACGCTGCTCCAACGGGCGGGGCTGCCCAGTATTCGCTTCCATGATCTGCGGCACACCTTCGCCACCCACGCCCTCACCAGCGGCGTAGATGCTAAGACGCTGTCCGGAATCCTGGGCCACACCAATGCGTCCTTCACGCTGGACACCTACACCCATGTCACCTCAGATATGCAAAAGCAGGCTTGCGGCATCGTAGGCGGCTTCATGGAAGATATCTTCGGAAAGGAGTTGAAACCGTGGCAAGAAAGCGAAAAGCCGGAGACGGAACCGTAAGACAGCGCAAGGACGGTCGGTGGGAGGGGCGCATCGTCATCGGCTATGACGATAACGGCTATCCCAAGACGAAAAATGTTCTCGCCAAAACCAAGAAGGAGTGTGTCGAGAAGCTCCAAAAGCTCAAGGAGGAATGCGGCGGACTGAAGCCGGAGAAGGTGCGGTCTGAGATGCTCTTCGGGGACTGGCTGACATACTGGTACGAGAACCACTCCAAGCCTAAAATCCGCCCAACTACGCAGGAAACCTATGAGAGCCGCATCCGCCTGCACATCATCCCGGAGATTGGGGACATCCCGCTGAATAAGCTGACACAGAACGACCTGCAGCAGTTCTACGGTCGGCTCAAGAAAAGCGGCCGGAAGCGGTTCACCGACAAGTACGGCGAAGGGCTGTCCGACCGAATGGTGCGCATGTGTCACGCCACCTGTCGCTCCGCGCTGGAGAAAGCGGTGCAGGATGGACTGATTCGCGTGAACCCGGCCATCGGCTGCAAGCTGCCGCCGAAGAAGGCGCGGGAAATGCAGGTGCTGACGCGGGAGGAGTTGCAACGGTTTCTTATCCAGGCGAAGTTTGAAGGCTACTACGAAGTGTTCCTTCTGGACTTGGCAACCGGCCTGCGCCGGGGTGAACTCATGGCGCTGCAGTGGGACGATCTGAACTTCAAAACCGGTGTGCTGAATGTGAATAAACAGGTCTACGATGTGCGGGGCCAGCTTCAAATCAGCACGCCCAAGACGAAGAACTCCGTCCGCAAGATCGTCCTGCCGCCCGCGGTGGTGGCAGTGCTGCGGGAGTACAAAAAGACGGTGGACTCCCGCTGGATGTTCCCGTCACCGGTGAAGGAGGACTGTCCCATTACACCCGGCGTGGTGCGCCGCAGGCTGCAGCTCATTCTGGAACACGCAGGGTGCAAGCATGTTAGATTTCATGATCTGCGCCATACATTCGCGACGTTGGCGCTGGAGAACGGCATGGATGTGAAAACGCTCTCCGCCATGCTGGGTCATGTGTCGGCGGCCACCACACTGGACATCTATACCCACATCACCGACGACATGCGGCTCACGGCCGCCGCCAACATCGACCGCGGCATCGGCAAAGCAGCGCCGCAGGAGGACGCTTCAGAGCCGGGGCAGAAAGCTGCCCCGGCCCAGGCGGAAAAGCCGAGTATGACCGATTTCAAGCCCTATGTAAATTCCGGAGCGTGAGCACCACCTGCACGGAGGTTTAGCCCCGGCATCACGGTAAAATAGCTCCACCCTAACGGGCAGGAGCGCCAATAGCCCTTATACTGATGACAGCACGCGAAATGCGTGACTAAAATCATAAGGAGGGCTACCTATGGTAGACTACTTGGAAATCCTGCGGTTGAGCAGCGATCCCAAGAACAGCCAGCGTTGCATTGCCTCAATCGTACATTGTTCCAGACACACGATTCGTGCTGTTTTGGAGGCAGCGAAAAAAGCAGGTCTGAGCTGGCCGTTGGATGATACTGTTACCAGCGAAATGCTGAAACGGATTCTTTTCCCGGAAAGGGCTACAGCTGAGGCTCTGCACACCCAGCCTGACTACCCCTACATCCACAAGGAGTTAGCACGACCAGGCGTAAATCTGACGCTGTTGTGGACGGAATATTGCAGGCGCTGTGAAAACAACGGCACCACGCCGTACATGTACACGCAATTCTGCGAAAAATACCGGCAGTGGGCCCGGATCACGAAAGCCACCATGCGGATCCAACACAAGCCCGGAGATGCCATGCAGGTGGACTGGGCCGGCAACACGCTGGATATCTATGACCCGGTTACCGGGGATATCTCCAAGACGTATCTGTTTGTTGCAGTCCTCCCTTGCAGCTGCTATGCCTATGCCGAAGCCTGTAACGACATGAAGCTGGAAAACTGGCTTCTTTGCCACGCCCATGCTTACAGCTACTTCGGTGGAGTGACCCGGTTGCTGATTCCGGATAATCTGAAAACGGGCGTGAGTAAAAATACCCGGTATGAAACAGTTCTCAACCGGAGTTACCAGGAACTGGCCGAACATTACGATACTGCAATTGTCCCAGCCAGAGTGGAGCACCCTAAGGACAAGCCTCTGGCGGAGGGCACAGTAAAGTTTGCGTCCACCTGGATTCTGGCAGCGCTGCGGGACCAACGGTTCTTTTCCATACGCGAAGCGCAGGAAGCGGTGTCCGAAAAACTGGAGGAATTGAATGCCCGCCCATTTAGAAAGCGGGAAGGATGCCGCAGAAGCGCCTATCTGTCCGAAGAGCAGGAGTTTATGAAACCTCTTCCGACTGCGGCATATGAGCTGGCGGTCTGGTCTCCTGATCTGACGGTTGGACACGATTATCTGGTTTCTGACGGCATGAACAAATACTCCGTTCCCTTTGACCTGATTGGAGAAAAGGTGAACCTGCGCCTGACCCAAAACACGGTTGAGGTTTTCTACCGTGGAACCAGAGTTGCAATGCATACACGTCACCGAAAAGCGCTTCGCGATCCGGTTGTAAAGCCAGAGCATATGACTCCTGAACACAAGAAGTATCTGAACTACAACGAAGCCGAATTTACAGCCTGGGGCAGCTCTGTTGGGGAACAAACTGCTGCTGTTGTCCGCTATTTTCTGACAAGCGGCAAAGAAACCGAACAGGGTTACAAAGCCTGTGCCAGTATGACAAAGCTGGCCGACCGCTATGGCACAGCACGGTTGGAAAACGCCTGTGAGCGTCTTCTGGCATTCACTTCTACGCCGTCTATCCGAACGCTCAGTACCATTCTAAAAAATGGGCAGGACAAGGTTTCTGTGCCGAAAGAACCGGAGGCGCCGAGAGCTGATACCCAGCACGGTATAACCCGCGGTGCTGCTTATTTCCGCAGAGGAGGTGGCAGCAAATGATGAACAATTCCACCATTGAAGCATTGAAAGCAATGCGTTTCAGTGCGATGGCCGCCGAATTTGAACGCCAACTGGACGATCCGGCTGCTTATAGTCATCTTGGATTTGAAGAACGGTTTGCCCTAATGGTTGACGCGGAATGGAACAGACGCCAGCAAAACAGGCTGGCACGCTGCATCCGGGAAGCACATTTTGCCACTCCCGCTGCCATGATTGAAGATATTGAATACCACGAGGACCGCAGGCTGGATAAAAGCCAAATCCTCCGTTTTGCTACCTGTAAATACATTGAGGACGGCCACCACATTATCTTAAAGGGAGCTTCCGGCAGCGGAAAGACCTTTTTGGCCTGCGCCCTCGGAAACGCGGCCTGCCGCAAATACAAGTCTGTGCGCTATATCCGTCTTCCGGAGCTGCTGGAGGAGTTGAGCCTGGCGCAGGCAAGCGGAGAGCTGAAAAAGCTGATTAAGAGCTACCGAAAGTATGACCTGCTGATTCTGGACGAGTGGCTCATCCGCTGCCTAACGCCCCAGGAATCCTACAACCTGCTGGAGATTGTTGAGATGCGCAGCGGCCAGGGCGCGACCGTCTTCTGCACCCAATACAATACGGAAGAATGGTATGAGCGCATTAATCCCAACTCTGATGACCGCAGCCCCATTTCCGAGGCGATTATGGACCGTATCGTCCACAATGCCTACGAGATCTTGATTGATGGCAAGGTCTCCATGCGGGAACGGCACGGCTTGAGAAACCCGGAGGCTGTTTCCGGAGAGGCCGGTGATTGATTTGACGATTACCCGCCAGATGCTGGGCACTGTGCTGCAGAGCTGGTTCCACAACATAAAGAACGCCGAGCAGGCTAAGGCTGAGATCCTTGCGCTGTTCTCTGAGGAACCGGGTGACGGATATACCTGGAGTGAACAGGATATCTGGGAGCAGCCCAGAAAGATTATTAACCGTTGGAACCGGATGTAATATGATCTTATGGGTGAGCAGAGGGGCCTTGCCCCTCTGCTCACCGTGGACCTCGCACCCGTGACGGTGGAGCTAAATCTCCGTGAGAGTGGGGCTCGTTTCCCGTGCAAGTGGAGCTCTGTACTCGAAATTTACACCCTACGTGGGCCGCAAGCGCAAATCCGGTACCGGCTGTGTCAGCGAGATCAACGACCATCTGTTTGAAGGCCGCTACTCTCCCAAATGGCCCGACGGTAAAAAGCACGCCCGCAATGTCTACGCTCACACCCGCGAGGAGTGCGAGGAGAAACTGAAGGCGCTAATCGTGGAGATGAAGGCAGAGATCGCGGAGGCGCAGCGGCTGAGGGATCTGGGGGAAGGCAATGGCCAGCCTCCGGAGGAAAAGAAAGGAAAGTGGGCGAAGAAGGGGAAGTGAACCGCCCTGAGTACCAAGTAATCGGTACCCAGGGCGGTGAAACGTTTCCCAAGTATGAATAATCTGTAAAACTTCTGCGTTTAGCACTTGAGCGCGGAGAGTGCCAGTTGTTTTATTGAGGAACTTGTGCTATAATAATTTTGCTCTACATATAGGTGTAGAGGAACGGGATTGTTGTCAAGCCTTCCAGTAAGATTCCAATGAGGAATTCCTGGACTGCTGTTGACCAGATTGACGCCGATTTGGCTGTCAGAGCTGCAAGACACATTACGGTGAAGACAAACACCTCCCACTCGATTATATCATAGTCGAGAATTGCGAGAACTGGATAGCTGGTAGCTCAGACACACGCCGATTTGGTGCTACGAGAGACCACGTAAACCTGTATATCCACCGACTTAGGAACGCTATCCTCCGTGTCGGTGGATATTGCAAATTTTAGGAGATTTTATGACACCACACGATTGGCTGAATTCTGAGAATACGGTTAAAAGAAGCAAGAAGCCCTATGCGCATTTTGATTTGCGTACCGATATAGGGAAACAGAAATTCTATATCTCAAATCCACATAAAGTGGCCGCGCATGGCTTCTATCCTTTTATTCATTATCAGATCAAGACAATTAAATTCAATAAAACAAAGGGACCGCGAGTAAAAACTCGGGATATTTGTTATGCAGCTCACATTGACCGCTGTATCTACCAGTATTACAGTTTTATGTTGAATGAGCTCTATAACGAAAGGGTTCGAATCGATGGAACATCCGATGTTGCGGTAGCCTATCGTACTGACCTTCATAAAAGTAACATCTATTTTTCGAAACGGGCCTTTGATTATATCAAGGAGCTCGGAAGATGTTATGTGATGATTGGCGATTTTACGCATTTCTTCGATAACCTTGACCATGATTATCTGAAACGGCAATGGTGTTCGTTGTTGAAATGCGACCGCTTACCCGATGATCATTACAGCGTGTTTAAAAATGTTACTGCCTACAGTAAGTGGGAACTGACAGATTTGCTCGCTCTCAATGGGCTTAGCGATGACTGGGCTGGACGAAAAAACTTAAATAGTCAAGTGCGTGTCCTTATGCCGAGGCAGTTTAAAGAGAACCGATCCCATATTGTGAAAAATGCAAATCATTATGGGATTCCTCAAGGTTCCCCCATAAGTGCTACTCTCGCCAATGTATATATGCTTGAAGTCGATAAACTTATTAATGATATGATTTTGGGCCTTGGCGGCAAGTATATGCGGTATAGCGACGACTTTATTATCATCCTTCCAGATGTTGCTGAACTCAATGCTGCTGAAGCCTTTGGAAAGATCCATACACTGCTTAAAACTGCACCAAGGCTAACCTTGGAGCAGAGCAAAACTCAATATTTTCATTATGCTGATGGCGAGTTAGAAAATTGCGGAAAACAGTTTCATGCGGAAGCAGATGGCAGCAGTAGATTCATCAATTTCCTTGGTTTTACATTTGACGGCAGACAAGTCTCAATCCGGGCGAAAACAATTTCGAAATATTATTACCGTATGTACCGGAAAGCAAATAACATTGCCAAGGCTGGTGGTTATACACCTGCGGGGAAGCATATCAGTTGTGAAAACCTGTATCGACGCTACTCAGAACGCGGGGCTGATGGAAAACCCGGAAATTTCCTGACATATGTATCACGTGCCGAAAGGGAATATGGTTCCAACGAAGCAATCACGCGTGACACAAAGAGGCATATGCAGAAAATTAGGAAAACTCTTGATGGTAAGAAAAAGAGATAGAAAAGGGGGTGCCTTAAACGTAGCATCCCCCTTCAAATCCAATTTGTTCATATTCTGCGCCGCAATAAACAAGGAACAAGAAAAAACCTCTGAAATTGACTGATTTCAGAGGTTTTTTGTGTAATCCCAACACTATAGATGCCACGAGATTTCGTTGAAACGAGCATTCAAACATGTGAAACTCTATTACCCTTCCTCAGCAATAGTTTTATGTTTCAAAACAAATCCATTTGGCATTGTTTGCAAGACCTTACCAATCGTTCTTTCACGACATCATCTGGTCCAACTATACCAGAAATCAACGGAGATAACGGATCGTGCAAAGAACACAATCGCTCAACTGTTTTTGCACTGTAATTTGCATAACAATATCGACAACCATTTCTACAGGTGTTATACATACCAATATCAATGCTCGCCATGCATCCACACTCTTCCCTTTGATTCTTGTCTTTATCCAGATTCAGTTTACATCCCAATAATTTTTCAAACAATCCACAATCAATGCAGTGTCCATGTGCAATGCCAAACTGCTCTAAGTTAATCTTTTCTGCACAGGATTCAACTATTATATGATACTTTTCCGCGATTGCTACCAGACGCTGTGCTAATTCAAGCATTTCCTTAGTCCCCAGAGGGAGTAAGCCGAACGCTTTCATATTTCCTTGCGTATTGCGGTACATATCCACAAAGCTTATAATGCACTTGTTTGTGTACCCAGATAAGCGTTTTGCTATTTCTTCGAAGTATGTTACATGGTAGTCAACAGTATACTTTTCTGTCAGCAAAATGGGATCATACCGCCAAATAACGCGGTCCGCACCAAGATTTTTTGACAAGTCTCTAAATGCCGGAATGATTATATCATTTTTATTTGGTACATTTGGCTCAATATCTTGGGCATACGAGTTAACAGTAAACTGGAAATAATACATGTATCTATCCAAAATGTGGAGTTTATCCATTATTGGCAAAGGATTTTTTGTCCAAAAAACAATACCATCGACTACTTCGGTTGAGAGAGCGATTTTGCTTATTTGATGGATGTTCATCGGATTTCTTGCATATACAAATCCTTCTTTTATTCGGTTTACAAACCATTCTGAATAATATGAAGGGATGTCTGTACGGCGGCTTGCGCTCACTATCATTCATCATCCCCTCCTATCTCAATCAATAATTGAGCGCTTGTACAAAACTGCCAAGGCTCATACTGGCAATATCTTCTCGCCGTTGCCTCATTCATTGCAACACTTTTTTCATGCCTTGTACCATAACGTTGCGCTTCAACCTGAATGTTTTTATCAAAATAATATTGATCGTAACTCACACGGAATTCTGCCAATTGCAATTTTGTTACAAGGCTCAGAAACAAGTCTCTGCCCATATTATTGCTATTAACATCATTGACCAGAATGACAAACGGCTCCGAAGCATTCTTATGCTTTACAATGCTGTCGATAATCAAATCGAACAACTTATCCACCGCGCATGGACCTTTTGAAACGTACAGCGCTGAAATGATATACTGCAAAACCAGCACATTAATGTCTCCGACCGCAAATTGCTCAAGAAATGTAAATGCATCTTCGGTAGACAAATTGATATATGTAATGTCCGCTGTGGTATATTGTAGCACTTGGTTGTGGATAGATTCCCATAACGGGTTTTTATCAATGCCCCGGTACTCCAATGTTTTACCCGGAGCATTCCTTTGCAAATAGAGTTCAAAAGCCATCAAATCGGGACAGGCACCACAGCCAATCGAAAATATACTGTAATGCTCTATTTCTGCAAGAGCGTCGCTTTTTTGCAATAGATAATAGATTTCTGTAGCATATTTGTACGCATAGTCACACACATAAAAGTTTATTAAATGAGGACAATCGTAAAATTTCTTTCCGTTCGGATGCCGTGATGGATAATGAATTTCTTCAAGGCAGTCTTTACAATTTCTGGAGCAATCACCTGTGTGTAAGCAATCCTCACATCGGGTATTTCTGTGTGCGTTTCTATATTCTGAATCGCAAAAGCTCATTACTCTGTCAATAAGCATTTTCCTTCCCCCAAATTAGCCTGATTGCAAATAGCATTCTTTATACGGGATTGACATTTTTCTTTAAGAATATTATAGCTCAGAGTCACTCTGTTTGCAACCGAATGCGCTTACATGCTTAGGTACCTCACACATTTTACTATTGCGCTTCTGGAGTTTTGAAATATCCTCCCCAAAATGTATAATAGGGAAAACCTGACCCTGCAAGGCTTTACCAAAAGAAGAAACCCGTTTTTCGAAAAAATCATTCAAAAAACGAGTTTCGTTCAATAATAGTTTGACATTTGGGGATTTTTGCAGGAGCGTTTATTAAATGTAAACTCAGGAAACCCTTATACCGCAAGGCTTTCCAAGTAGAAAAGCCCCTCTTTTCGATAAAAATGTTCGAAAAGAGGGGTTCATTCATCTGGTCCGAGTAGAGCGATTCGAACGCTCGGCCTCTTGAACCCAAATCAAGCGCGCTACCAACTGCGCTATACCCGGATATTTGATTTTGAACCATTATAGCACAAAATTTGTGCGATTGAAAGATTTTTCTGTCTGTGGTCATTTATGTGGTCAAGACCACTTTTGCGCCGTTTTCGGCAATCGGTGGAAATCCCGCAAATGCAGGTGTCACAAGGCTTTGCGGCATTTCGCCTTGCCCCGTCCCGGATACCGCCACGGCACTCCCAAAGCAAGCGCGCTACCAACTGCGCTAATCCCGGATATGAAATTCAGACTGATCCGACGGCCGGATGTTCTAACTCAGGAGTGTGTTTGCAAATGGCTACGCCACAGAACCTGACCGCAGTACACGTGGCTTGCCGCAAAAGGACGGAATGCAGACGAAAGACTATCCTCTATTTTACTGAAATCTGCCGCAAAGTCAAGTCCTATATAGAAGAAGCCCCGTGCCCTTATGGGCACGGGGCATTGATCTTAGCAACCGCAGCCGCTATTGCAGCCGCAGCCGTTGTTGCAGCCGCCCCAACCGCCGCTGCCGCAGCAGCACCAGATGATGATCAGCAGAATGATGATCCAGCAGCAGTTCCCGCCGCCTCCGCAACCGTTATTACAGCACATATCGGAACCTCCTATGAGATCGAGATGTAGACCGTTCATGCGGTCTCAATCCATAGTATGTGCCCCGGTGAAGAAGGTGCGAAATTTTTTAGAGGCGCTCACTCTTGACCAGCTTCCACGAGCTGCGCCACTCGTCTCTGGTAAAAACGCCCAGGTCCATCAAGTAGTCGGCCAGAGACTGGCTGCCGTCAGGCAGGTCAGCCTCCAAGGCGTAATAGGAGATGTACACAAGCTGCGCCCGCAGGAAGGCGGCGCTTTGCAGCATGGCAGCGTCACCGTCGGTCAGGACACCGGCGTTCACGGCTCGGAGCAGGGTATCGGACAGATCCTTGTTGGCAGCGGAGCTGTATCCCATGGCCCGGAGCACGAATTCTGTGTACTGATAGGCGTTGACAGCCCCAGCAGGCTTGAAGGATGTGGCTGTGTAGCCGTTCGTATAGCCCTTTTCGTAGGCGTAGCCCACATAATGCTCCGCCTGAGAGCCTTTCTCAATGTCCTTGAACGGCGTAGTTCCAGACCAGGCCAGCGCCTGCTCCTCCTCGCCCAAGACCCGGATGAACATGATGAGGGCCTGAAGGCGGGTGGGGGCAGCCTCCAGATCAAAGCCCTCGCCGTAGCCGGTGAAAGTGCCCTTGAACAAATGCAGGGACTTCAGGGCGGCGGCCATGGCGTTGTAGTCCGGCCGGTCGGAATAGGAGAAGGCGTACTGCCCCTGATAGTCTACCACTGCGGTTTCGGAGGTGACGGTATAGGCGGCGGTGGTGTCCTCGGCGGTCAGATAGCGGTGGTTGGCGGTGAGATTCGTACCGCTGGGAACCACAGCTCCGGTGGTAACATCCACCACAGCGCCGGATTTATAGGTCACGCGCCCGCGGCCGGCCAGCAGCAGAACGCCGGTACCTGTGACGCCGTGAAGCGTGTCACCCTCCTTGAGGCGGGTCTCCTGCCAGGTGGCAGTTGCCTCGCCTACCTCACCGTTTTTCAGACGTTCGGCCAACGCTTTGTCCGACTGCTCCAATGCCTGATCGATTTTTTTCTCTGCGCGTTGAGAAAATTCACCGTTCAGGTAAGAAAGGGATGCCAGCGGATCTCCCGCGTCCCCGGCGGCACCGACCCAGACGGCAGAGGCCAGAAGCGCGCATACGGATAGGAACAGGACCAGCTTTTTCATGGGGAGTTCCTTTCTCAGTGATTGGCGATGCGGTAACTCAGGGTCAGAAGGCTGTCGGCAAAGTGAATGTTTTCAAACTGAACATCCGGATTGGGGCTGGACAGTTCCACATTGGTGAAGTTCCAGAAGCCCCGGATGCCAAGGTCAATCAACCGGTTGGCGGTAGCCTGTGCCACAGCCTGAGGAATGGTCAGAACAACAACGTCCACGGCGTGGCGCTTGATGTAGGACTCCAACTCATCGGTCGAATAAACGGGGATGCCGTTGATCTGTGTATCGATCACATCGGGAGAGACGTCAAAGGAGGCGTCCACGGTGAAGCCGGTGTTTTCAAAGGGGAAGTTGTTCAGCAATGCGCGGCCCAGGTTGCCGACGCCGATCATGATGAGATGGTGATCGTTGTCCACACCCAGAATGTGACCAATCTCGGAACGGAGTTCTTCAACGTTGTATCCATATCCCTGCTGGCCAAACTCACCGAAACAACTGAAATCCTGACGGATCTGAGAAGCGGTAATATTCATTTCCTGCCCCAGAGAGTGGGAGGAAGTGCGGACAATGCCGCGGTGATAAAGATCGGTTAGCTGCCGGTAATACCGGGGAAGCCGACGAATGACGGCGTCCGAGATATTTTCTTTTTTCATGATTTGATCCACCTGCTTTGAAAAAATATGTTATCACTATTTTAAAATAAAATGCCGGACTTGTCAAATTTTTTAACAATCTTTGCCGGGATAAAAATTTTTTGCTAAGAAAGGCTTTACATGACCGAAAAAATCTGTTATACTATCGAGCGATGTGTAAGGGGACTATCTCTTGCCGGAACAACCGAATACGCGCCCGTAGCTCAGTTGGATAGAGCGTTAGACTCCGACATTTCAGGTGTCTCCAGTTGAGATATGGCGCAAAGCATTGCCACACCTGCGTTTGCGGGAACGGCAGAGAAAAAATAGTTAGTTGTTGACTACTATTTGACTACTATCGCAGAAACCCACAATCAAATACGCGCCCGTAGCTCAGTTGGATAGAGCGTTAGACTCCGACTCTAAAGGCCGCTGGTTCGAATCCAGTCGGGCGTACCAAAGAAAACCCTGTAGCCGTTGCGGCTACAGGGTGACTTTTTTGCTCAGGTACACACAAAAGTACACACTTTTCATTTTGCCTTGATGATTTCAGAAAATGCCTCTTCAGTAAAGGCGGCTGCCTTCGCCAAATCTCCGGCCATCTGATGCCCGTAGGTCCCCTCAGTATCCATATCCTGACTGTGTCCGATTGTCATTTTCTTCAGTCCCTCCGGCATCTCTTTGTTGACGCTGACATAGGTGTGCCGGAGTTCGTAGAGCGATACCGCAGTGATATTATTGGACGTGCAGTAACGCCGCCAACAACGGTAGAAGTGGTCATGCTTCATAGGGCCACCGTCCGGAGCAGGGAACAGATAGGGGGTTACGATTCCACATCGCCGCAACATGGCCCTCTGGCCATCAACCTCAGCTGTAGCCAGATTTGACATCTGGAAGGTCCGCCGGGCGTTATTATTTTTCCCCTGTGTGGCCTCATCGTGAACATTGATAGCGCCCCGGACAGTGACCCTCGTGCCTTGAATATCGTTTTTGTCCTCCAGCGCACGCAGCTCCCCCGGCCGGAGCCCGGTCAGGACCGCAAAGCGATAAGCGTGGATATAGAAGTCCTCTGTAGGCTTCCCCCGCCACAGCGTTGTGCTGCAGGAGAAGAGCGTTTTCAGGCCGTCCGGCGACACAATTCTTTTCTCGGACTTTCTGGCGCCGGCGGGGATAGTGAGATCTTCCGGGTGCAGACTGGTCTTGCCCCGCTTCCGGCACCATTTCAGCCAATTCAAGAGACAGCCCCGGATATCCCGCAGCGTCTTATCGGCGAGGTTATTCTTGGAATATGCCAGGTCAATCACGGCCTGCAGGTCGCCTTCGGTAAGCTTGTTCATGCGGAACACGCCGATGACGGGCTGGATGTAGAGGCGGATAAAACCACTGTACTGTGAAGCGTGGCTCTTGCTCTTGGTTTCCTTCAGGTAGTCGGTATACTGATCCAGGAACACATCCACCCGGGTTTTTTCGGAGGTTGTATGATCCTTCAACCACTTCTCTGCCTTCCGTTCGGCGTCGGCTTTGCCGCGCCGGCCAGCGAGGGCGCTGGTGAAGGTCTTGCGGACGCCGTTATCCTGCACGTTGATCTGCCAGCGGCTCCGGCTCTCAATCCATGCAGCCTCATTTTTTCTTTCTGACATAATAACTCCTTTCATCTTGCCACCAGCGCCCTTTCGTGGTAAGATAAAAGGGCGCAGTGGTGCCTTAGTGTGCCTTTCATTTTTCATTACTGTGGTAGGTATGGGAAATTTGCGCGATACCGTCCTCGGTGCTGGTAACACCGGGGGCGGTTTTTATTATTTCCGGAAATCGACCTCAATCACCCGATCTGAGAGCCACCGTGCAGGAGCTCGTCCAAATCTTCCACATAAGGATCCAATGCGGTATCCACGATGTTGCGGATCGGCTGCCCCGCCTTCAAGTAAGCGTGCAGAAGAAGCATGACCTTTTCGGCCTGATGGCCGTCAAGCTGGTCGATGGTGCCGATGATATCGGTCAGAGAGAGGGCAACTCTTCGCTCCAGAGCCTTGTAGTACAGTATGCAGAGCTTAGCTTTATCGTCGCAGGTATAGGTGGCGTGGATGCCGTGTTCAGTACCATAGGTTCGGCGTAGCTCTTCCACTGCCGCCGTGCGGCCGCTTGCAGAATCTTCTGAGAGTTGAAGCATCAATTCGAGGTGTTCGTCCGAGTTGGCTACCCAACCCAATAAATCCGCAGCGGGAGTTCCAAGAACACGAGCAAAGTCTTTAAGGCGCTCAATGTCTAAGGACTTTATATCGCCATCTTCATATCTCTTGACAGTAGTTTCATGCAGACCAACGAGTTCGCCAACCTTTGCTCTGGAGTAACCCTTGGCCTTTCGTGCTGAATACAATCTCTTGCCGACCGCTTTGTTGAAATCGTTTCCCATGTTCGTCACCTCATATTTAGCTTGCTCTAATATTACAGCAAACTATACTGTAATGCAAGATTATTTTATGGAAAAAACAAAAAACTTGCACGAAGGTATTGACAAGTCCTGACGATTAAGTTATTATCATAACACAAAACTTGCATGACACGCAAGCTAAAAGGAGGTTTTATAAATGCCTGACCTAAACAAGCTCAAGGGCATCATGGTTGAAAACGGAAAGACTTACGTCGACGGCGCCAGGGTTATCGGTTGCTCTGTTACTTCATTTTCTGCGAAAATGAACGGGAAGAGTAACTTTACGGTGCTCGAAGCCAATGAGTTGAGCAATGCGCTGAATCTTTCCAAGGAAGACAGGGCAACTATTTTTTTAGTCTAAATCTTGCACAACGTGCAAGATTTACGAAAGGAGGATACCAATGGACAACGAAGTGAGAGATCTCTGGACTGAGGTCGGAAACAAGTGCCTCCAGCGGGCCAGTGAACTGCTGGATGACAAAACCGCCTCAGCTGCGGCAACGGCTGAGACGGTCAAGTGTCTGGTCGAGACGGCAATCTCGATGGATATGCTCAATCTTCGGTGGGCTGAGAAAACCCGATACGGCGCGGCGGTTTTTCGGGGTCGGCCTTCTTCACCGCCAAAAGCAGGAAATTAAGTTGATTCAAGTTCTGAACAAGAGTGGCCTTCTGGGTGCCTACATACCCATAGAAAACCAGAGTAGTCGGATTAGAGTATCCGATGTCTGTCACGGCGAGAGTAATGCTCTGGCCAAAAGAGGCCAGTTTCAGAGCAATCTCGTGTTCATCGTCGAGTTCATCCTCGAACTCCTTGATGCGATCCATAATGACTTCATATGCGTAGTCGGCCATACGGTAGTCCCTGATAGGCGATGGATCGAATTCAGGCTCTTGAATTTCAAGGGACGCCATTTGTAGTTTGCGATTTACCTCATCCATCTTATTCAGAAAATCTGCATCACCAAAAGAAGAATTTGGCATTTCATTCACCCCCTTTCCACGCCAGTCTACCACCATGGCGAAAAAAGGACAATCCCCATACCTACCACAGATTATTGAAAGGAGATCGCCAATGAAGATACCACGCTACGGAAAACTGTCTGCCCGTCTCCGGGAGTTAGGGCTATCGCAGACTGATCTGGCCTATGCGCTGCGCCTCTCCCCTGGCGCGATTAGCCAGAGAATGCAGGGTAATACCGCATGGAATATCGAAGAAATGTACCGAACCATGGAACTCTGCCGAATCAGCCCAGAGGAGATGCACATCTATTTCCCCGACCCCGCCACGCAGCGAGGGAGGCGATCCGCATGAGCCCCAAGGCGGATGCGGCCCACCGGCAGATCGAGCAGACTGTTCACATCGAGCAGACCGGGCAGATCGTCCGGTGCAAGCCGGTCAAAAAGCCGATTAAAGAGCCAATCAAAAAGCCAAGCCGGCGGAGCGAATGGGACAAGCGTGCGGGGCCGCAAGACATCTTCCGCCGGAATATGATCGAAAGTAAGTATCATGCCAGAGGATATCGCTCGGCAACAGAGCTCTGTAAGGATCTCGGAGTCAAAGACAAATGGCTGAGTCGGCATCTATTAGGGGACACGCCCTTTCGCCTGGACGAACTGGAGCTGTTGGACAGTATCCTGAATTTTACAGACATCGAACTGGCGCAGATAGTGAGGGGACGAGATGAGTCAAAGAACTGAGAAGATCCGTCGGCAGGTTGACCAGCTCCGGGCCGACGTGGACGCGCTGCAGGCCGTATGGCTGGTGCAGGAGCACCATGCCGCCGCGGAGCTGGAAGCCTCTGCAGAACGTGCCCGGCAGGCGCACCGGAGGGCCCGAGAGGCAAAAGCAATCGCTCAGACATGGCGGCGCAACGCAATTCTGGCGCTGATCCTTGCGGGCCTGACCGGCTGCGTGGCTCTGGCGATCTCCGCCAAGGCCACCGAGGAGCCTACCACTCCCATGGCGGACGATCCTGCCGTTTTCGACACTGGGCGGCTGCCCGGGGATGATACCCCGGCGCAGGAGCCAGAAGAACCGGAGAATGAACTGATCGAGGCGGCGCTGCTCGCGTCGGCCCACCGTCTGGATAACGTGACCGTGACCCATTACTGCATCTGCCAGCGGTGCTGCGGCAAGTCCCCCGATCACCCGGCCTATGGCATCACCGCCAGCGGCCGCAGAGCCACGCCCTATGTCTCCGTGGCGGTAGATCCATCCGTAATTCCGCTGGAGGCCGATGTGCTGGTGGATTACGGTGACGGCGAGATCCATTACTACCGCGCCGACGATACCGGCTCCGGTGTTACCGGCCGCCACATCGATCTGTGCGCCGGCAGTCATGAAGAGGCCCTGCAGATGGGCCGCCGTACCGCCACCGTCTACTGGGTGGATTCTGAGGGGGGGTGAAGTGATATGAAAAAAACTGTAAACGCACATCTGGAAATCATCAATACACCCCAAAACGGGAACGTTCGGATCGAAGGCAATCGTATCGATGTCATTTTCTCATGGATGCAGTTGACTGCTTCCATTGCGGAATCACTCCATGTGCCCCTTCAAGACCTGCTTGCTCAATGCATGATTTTAGGCCCTGAGTTTGAAAGACTCAATCGAGCCACAGAGGATTGTAGGATTGACCTTTCAAGGCCAGGCAAGTGACCATTCAGACCTTCCAGCCTTCTGCCGGGCGTTCCCGGCGCCCACAATTCTCTCTTTTTGCCGGGCCGCCCCGAGCAGGTTAGCCGCGGGGCGTCCGGCAGAGGGCTGGAGCCCTTATTACGAAAGAAAGGAGGAGAACCCCCATGAATGAATACGCGAAGAAATCCATTTTGGAGATGGCCCGTGGCGGTTTTCTGGAGGTCACAGATCTCGAGATGACCAAGGCGATTGCGAACATTATGGATCCCAACACCTCTGCAACGGCCAAGCGCAAGATCACCGTTACTATTGAACTGAAAGCGGATGACAGCCGACAGAATATCGGCGTCAGCTATACGGTCAAATCCGCTCTGGCGCCCACAAACGCTGTGACCACCATGCTGTATGTGGCCGACGAGGAAAATGTTGTGGAGATGGTCCCGCAGATCCCCGGCCAGTTCGGAATTGCCGGAACCGAACAGGAAGCACCCCCGGCGCTCAAACTCGTTAAATTTGCCTGATGAGGAGACAACACCATGCTGAAAGAATTTATCGAACACATCCAGAAAACCACGCAACCGCTCATTACTAATGTCAACGGCTCCACATTCCGCATTACCAGCGACGGTGATGTGAAGGAGATCCTGCCCACCATTTTCCATCCGGACACGCTGGACTTGAACAGTCTGGACGCGCTGGTAACGATGGTTAGAACCGAAGCAAGCGAGATGGACGCCCCGCTGTACATCGCCGTTCCGGACTGCAAGACTGTCCGCTGCTTCGGCCAGTCCAAAGATTATGACGAGCGCTGCTTCCGGCAGGTCTATTATGAAGCACACGCCACAGACGTTCCCGGCTGGGACCAGAAGGTGACCCTTGGCTTTGAAGAAGCGCAGATCGCCCTCCGCACCCGTTTCCAGGAGACCCCGGACACGCTCTATGCCATGAAGCTGGTCAGCGACATCTCTTTGGGAGCCAAGGTGATCTACAACGATAACGGGATTGCCACCACTATTACCACTCAGAAGGGAGTAGCACTCCAGACCAACGAGCAGATCCGCCCGCTGGTGAAGCTCCGGCCCTATCGTACCTTCCAGGAAGTCGAGCAGCCGGAGAGCATCTTCCTGATTCGCGTCAGCGACCGTGGTATCAGCTTCATCGAGGCTGACGGCGGCATGTGGCGTCTGACTGCCCGGGAAACCATCAAGAAGTATCTGGAAGGCAGACTGGAGCAGGAAGTGTCTGAAGGTTCCGTCCACGTTGTTCTGTAAAAAGAAATGCCCCTGGCAGGTCTCGCACACCTGTCAGGGGCAGATCGGCACCATGCCGAACAACTTCACCCCTATCATAGGGGTAGAAAGTGAGAATGTCAATGAAAACCACAAAAATTACGATCAAAAACCTGTTTGGCATCCGGGAGACTACCCTTGATGGGAAGTCCGTGGAGATCTCCGGCCCCAAGGGGAGCGGAAAGACGTCTGTGCTGGATGCTATCCGTTATGCCCTCACCAACCGTTCTGACCGGGACTATATCGTTCACCAGGGCGCCGATGAGGGCGAAATCATCATTGAGACCAATACTGGACTGTCCATTGACCGGAAGGCCCTGCCCGCCAAGTCCGCCGGCACGGTGAAGGTGCGGGACGGTTCCATGCTCCAGACACGGCCGGCCGAGTTCTTGGCTCAGATCTTCACGCCGCTCCAGTTGGATCCGGTGAAGTTTACGCAGCTCTCCCGTCAGGAGAAGAACCGGGAGATCCTGAACCTCATTGAATTTCAGTGGGATATGAACTGGATCAAAGAGCAGTTCGGTGAGATCCCACAGGGTGTGGATTACGGCCAGCACATTCTGGAAGTCCTGAATGATATTCAGGCAGAGAACGGCATTTACTTCCAGTCTCGGCAGAATATCAACCGGGATATCCGCAACAAGCAGGCTTTTATAGCGGATATCGCTAAAGATATTCCATCTGGCTATGACTATGACCGCTGGAACAATTATCCATCCGGAGAGAAATACCGGGAGCTGGAACGGCTGCGGGAACAGAACAGCCGTATTGAGCGGGCAAAGGCATTCCGCAGCGGCTATGACGCCAAACTCCGGGGATTGGAAGCGCAGCGGGATATGGATCTGGCTGCCATTGACAGTGATATTGCCAGAGAACGTGCGTCCTTGACCGGCACGATGGAACGACTGAAAGCGGAGCTGAAGGCCACGGAAGAAAAATTGTCCGGCATGGAACAGCGCCGGCAGGAAAAGGCCGATGTGGTGCAGTCCAAATATGAGACTGCCGCAGCCAAGCTGGAGAAAGATATGGGCGTTGCGGCGGATTACGCAGGCCGGGAGCCGGTGGACACCACAGCCCTTTCGCAGGAGCTGGATACCGCCGAGGAGATGCGGAAGCACCTCAACGAGTACCAGCGCATGGTAGCCATGCAGGCGGAACTGGAAGATCTCACGGAGCAATCCTCTGAATTCACCCGGAAGATCGAGCTGGCCAGAGAGCTGCCGGCGAAGATCCTTGAAACCGCCAAGATCCCCGTGGAGGGCCTGACCGTGGAAAACGGCGTGCCGCTGATCCGGGGCCTGCCCATCTCGAACCTGTCTGACGGTGAGCTGCTGGAGCTGTGCGTGGATATTTCTGTCAGCAAGCCTGGCCAGCTTCAGATCATCCTTGTGGATGGCGCTGAGCGGCTGGATAAGGAGAGCCGGGATCGGCTGTACGCCAAGTGCAAGGAGAAGGGCCTCCAGCTGATCGCCACGCGGGTGACGGACTCCGATGCGCTGGAGGTGACAGAGCTGTGACTGCTGCGGAACGTTTACAGGCTGAAAAAGAGCGTCTCCTCACAACTACCGGCTTTTATGTCCCACCGTATAGAATGGCAAACCTGATGAAGGCCGCAGCCAAGATCATGGATATCATCATCAAGGCGGATACCAATATTTGTTATGAGGAATGCCGTTTTATTATGGCTATCGTGGATGCTGCTATTCCAAGAGTATCAGATCAAACGGAGGAATGTAATCATGATGACGAAAGATAGACTGCGCCAGCTGACCGGAGATGAGCGCCTGGGCCAGATGCGGGAATCCGAATATCTTGGAGCCGAAGACATCGATGACGGTGTGGAGCCGGTACTCACGATTGCCGGCCTCTGGTATGGATCCGTGACGCTCCAGCGTGGAAAAGAGAACAAGGACGTGCTTTCCTTCACGGAAGAACGTGTGCCGGGCATTATGCAGGTCCGGCCACTGATCGTCAATTCGACCAATCGAAAGACGCTGCGAAAGCTGTTCGGCGACGCCAAGGCATCCACGCTGGTTGGCAAGCAGATCCAGCTTTTCGTGGATCATAATGTCCGGGACCCGCAGGATGGCGGTATGACTGACGGCATCCGCATCCGGCCCTATAAGCCCCGCGTGCAGAAACAGGAACCGGTGCCGCCCTGTACGGACTGCGGACAGGAGATCACCCCTGCCATGGGAAAAGATGCCCGCTGGCTTGCTGGCTATACCATCAAGCATTACGGTGTTCCCCTCTGTGCGGCTTGTGCTCAGAAGCGAAAGGAAGCTGCGTCCGCTGCGGAAACGCAGCAGGAAGCTGAAACCGCTGCGGAAATGCAGCAGGAACTCGATCCTGAGCGCATCCAGGTCGATCCGGAGACCGGGGAGGTGCTGTGATGGCCTTACCCATTGTAACAGCGGAGAATTATTACTCGCCTGAAATGAACATGGCCTACATGGGCTCCACGCAGTTTAAGGCTTTCGAGAAATGTGAAGCGGCGGCGCTGGCGGAGCTGAAGGGGGAGTACCATCCCCCTTCCTCCACGGCCCTTCTGGTCGGCGGCTACATTGACGCATGGTTTTCCGGGGAGCTGCCCCTTTATCAGGCACAGCACCCGGAGATCTTCAAGCGGGACGGTACCTTGAAGGCTGAATATCTCCGGGCTACCGAGGTAGTTGTGCGTATGCAGTCGGATGAGCTTTATATGCTTCTGATGTCTGGCAGGAAACAGGTCATCCGTACCGGCGAGATTGCCGGTGTACCGTTCAAAATCAAAATCGACAGCCTGCTGGATGGCGACACCTGCAAAGCCATTGTGCAGCGCTTCCCTAATACGGCAGCCGCACTGGGCTTTTGTGATGGGGCCATTGTGGACCAGAAAGCCATGAAGGATATGGCGGATGTGTGGTCGGCCGAGGATCACTGCAAGATCCCGTTCATCGAGTTTTACGGCTATGATATTCAGGGAGCCATCTATCAGGCCATCGAGGGCAATATGCTGCCGTTCGTTCTGGCAGTTGGCACGAAGGAAGAATCCCCTGATCTGGAGGCCCTTTACATCGCAGACGAGGACTTGGCTGCCAAGCTGGCTGAAGTGGAGGACCGGGCGCCGCGATACCAGGCAATCAAGGAAGGTCGCATTCAACCGACCCGCTGCGAGCATTGCGACTACTGTAAAGCCACCAAGCACCTGACTGCCATCCTGAATTACAAGGAGCTGGCCGCGGATGCCTGGGAATGATCTGGCCCGACAGATCAAGGAACATTTGACAGCTCGCCAGGTGGTGGAGCTGTATGGCTTTCATCCGGATCGCGGCGGTTATATCCAGTGTCCTTTTCATGCCGGAGACAATCACGGCAGTCTGAAGGTCTACGATGGGAACAAGAGCGGCTGGCATTGCTTTGGCTGCGGTGCCGGCGGAAGCGCGATTGATTTTGTAATGCGGCTGTTTGGACTCAGTTTCGCGCAAGCGTGCCTGAAGCTCAACTGTGATTTTGGGCTTGGTCTCACCGGCGAGCGTCCCAGCATGGCAGAGAGATCCGCTCTGCTGGAAGCTCGCCGGCGAGAAGCACAGGAAAAAGAAGCCGCTGCGGCGTTGTATCGAGAGAAAGCGGCAGAATACCGACAGTTATGGGAAGCTCAAAAATTTCTTTCCCCGGATATCGTCGGATACATCCATCCTCTGTATGCGGAGGCGGCCAAGAAACTACCAGTCCTTGAATGGTGGCTGGATCAGAATATAGGGAGATAGCTATGAGTGAAGAATGGAGCTTCGAAAAAGATGATTTTTTAACCACAACGCCGTATGAGGCGCTGTATGCGTATCACAAGGAGCCTTTCACTCATGCGGCCAAGATGGAGGAACTGGCGGCATATTCCGTTTCCAAGGGATTTAAAGGCTTCAAGACCATGTACAAGAAATACGTGGAAAGTCTGAAGGCCCAGAGCGGCACCATTTATATCGATAACGTTACCAACTTCACGAACCAGCCGCTGGAGCTCAATGCCGGCGACTGGGAGGCAGATGACAGCGGCATTTTTAAGAAGAACGGCTATAACGATGAGGTTGCCTGTCCGCATCCGATCATGCCGGTGGAACGGTTGGTGAATATTGACACGGGTGAAGAAAAGCTTCAGCTGGCATTCCGGAAGGGTACCATATGGAGAAAGATCATCGTCAGCAAGACGGTGCTGGCCAGTTCCAATAAGGTCACGGAGCTGGCTGGCTCCGGCATTGCGGTGACCAGCCAGAACGCCAGGGCCTTTATTCAGTACATCTCCGACATGGAAAACATGAATTATTATCTGATTCCGGAGAAAAAGAGCATCGGACGCTTCGGCTACATACCGGACGAGGGCTTTTCTCCCTTTGTTGACGGCCTGATTTTTGACGGTGACGTCAATTTCAAGGCGATGTTCCAGACGGTCCGGAGCCGGGGCTCTGAAACAAAATGGCTGGAAACGGCGGCGGAGGTTCGGGAGATGTCCACAACGGCAAAGATCATCCTGGCGGCTTCCTTCGCCTCGGTACTGCTGGAGCCGCTGAACTGTCTCCCATTCTTCGTCCATTTATGGGGTGTTGATTCAGGCACCGGCAAGACGGTGGCTCTGATGGTGGCCGCCAGCGTATGGGGAGACCCTGCTGTAGGCGCTTATGTCAAGACCTTTGACGGTACCGTGGTCGGCATGGAGAAGACAGCCGCGTTTCTGAACAATCTGCCATTCTGTCTGGATGAGCTTCAGCTCGCTAAGGACAGCAAAGGCCGTACTACATTCGATGTTTATAAGCTGGCACAGGGCGTTGGCCGAACCCGTGGCAACCGCTCCGGTGGCGTGGATCTGACGCCAACATGGAGGAACTGCATCCTGACTACGGGTGAATCTCCCTTGACGGGCACGGCCAGCGGTGCCGGCGCAGTAAACCGTGTTATCGATATTGAATGCAAGTCTGCCCAAGCGGTCATTAAGGACGGTATGCGGATTTCCGGTGCAGTGAAGCGGAATTACGGTTTTGCCGGAAGAAAATTTGTGGAGCGTCTTTATCAACCAGGCGTAATAGATCAGGTGTCAGAACGGTACCGGGAACTGTTTCGGATCCTCAGTGACCGGGACACCACGGAGAAACAGGCCATGGCGGCCGCTGCCATCATTCTTGCGGACGAGCTGGCCTGTCAATGGATCTTCGGAGGCACCCAGCAGCCGCTGACGATCGAACAGATATCAGAGTTCCTGGCATCCAAAGCGGCGGTGTCCGCCGGCGACAGGGGCTATAAGTACCTGTGCGACTGGGTCACGCAGAATTCCAATAAACTGTGCGGCCGCTCGGAGAACCCCAATATAGAGGTCTTGGGCGCATTGGAAGATGGGCGGGCATATATCATCCGCTCTGTCTTTGAACGTATCCTGCAGGACGCAGGATACTCGACTGCGGCCATGATCTCCTATCTGAAGCAGGAGAATCTTATCGAAACGCGTGGACGGGCAAATACCAGAGGCAAGCGGATCAATGGCATCCCAACAGAATGTTTTTGCCTGCGGCTGCCCGCAGTTGATCTGGATGACGAGGAAGATCCGAATGACTTGCCGTTGTAGTGTGGAACTTGAGGAACATGTGTGGAACCAGTGTTCCACAGGCTGTAACCGTTGCGGCACAAGGACTACAACATCATTTTTATAGGGGTGTGGAACTGTGGAACAGAAAATACAGCATATATAAGAATGTGCGTGTGTGTACGTTTGTTCGAGTAATTTATATACACACATTTTCGTGGAAATTTTTGAAAAATTTGTTCCACGGTTCCACGGTTGACCTGTATCCGTTGTGGCACAAGGCTTTCAAGTGTGGAACACAAGTTCCACACTGTTCCACAGTTCCACGTTTTTTGGAGGAAAATTATGGAACTAAGGCCATATCAAGCCGAATGTATTGAAACCATCGAGGCGCAGCCGCCTGGTGCGTTCCTCGCCCAGATGGCAACAGGCCTCGGAAAAACAGTTACTTTTGCGAATATCCCCCGGCACGGGGAGAGAATGCTGATCCTGTCCCACCGTGAAGAACTGGTGGAGCAGCCGCGCAAATACTTCAACTGCTCCTACGGCATTGAACGTGCTCAGCAGCACAGTCACGGCGAGGAGGTTGTCAGTGCCAGCATTCAGACGTTGGCGCGCCGTCTGAGCGACTTCAATCCGGAGGACTTCCGTCTCATTATCTGCGACGAGGCCCATCACGCAGCTGCCAGCACATACCGGAAGATCTTCGATTACTTCCGGCCGGAGAAGCTGATTGGTTTCACGGCCACCCCCAATCGAGGTGACAGGGTTCGTCTGGATACGGTTTTCAGCAAGATCATCTTCCAGAGAGATCTGCGCTGGGGAGTGAAGAACGGCTATCTCTGTGATATCCATTGCCGGCGGGTAGACATTGGGTTCGACATCACCGCAGTTCATACCCGCCAGGGCGATTACGCACCCGGCGAACTGGATCAGGCCATGGACGGCACCGCAGATGCCATTGCACAGGCTTACAGAGATATGGCTGTGGGCGCCACGCTGATCTTCGCTGTCAGCGTACATCAAGCTGAAGAAATTGCCAAGAGGATCAATGGGGCCGTAGTGGTCACCGGCGAAACCAAGAACCGTTCCGCCATCATTGATGCTTTTACTGCCGGTGAGATCCCCTGCATCGTCAACTGCATGGTATTCACCGAGGGCACCGATATTCCACGGGTGGAAACGGTCATCGTGGCGAGGCCGACGCAGTCAGAAAGCCTATATGCTCAGATGGTAGGGCGCGGCCTTCGGCTCTATCCGGGAAAGCAGCGTCTGGAGCTGATCGACTGCGTGGGCATTACCGGAAAGGCGTCCCTGTGTACGGCACCCTCCTTACTTGGTATCGACATGGATAATGTGCCGAAACGGAAAGAGAAGGATATCGAGGGAGATCTGTTTGAACTGCCGGAGAAGATTGAGGTAGCCTCCGATTCTCCGGAAAGCTGGGTGAAGAACATCCACCTGGTAGATCTGTGGGCACAGGAAATGAAGTATCAGACTCATGACGTTAACTGGTTCAAGATGCCGGACGGCTCACTGGTGTGTTCCTTGGCTAATAAACAGCGTATGACAATCCCCTGCCCGGATGCTTTGGGCATGGTAAATCTACCCAACGGCTCCCGCTGCGGGATGCAGGAAGCGCTTGACCGGGCATACCTTACGCTGATCCGGGACCATCAAAATGACCGGATGCTATGGGATCTGCAGGCCGTGCGGAAATGGGGGAAGTCTCCCGCAACGGCGAAGCAGCTGGAAATCATCAAAAAGCGCTGCAAGGGCTTTGACATCGCCAATCTCAGCAAAGGTGACGCAAGCCAGATCCTGAACAGGCTTCTGAATGAGCCAAAGAAACGGAGGGGCGCATGAAGCTGTATGTATCAAAAGCGGAAGACCGCGATCAGGTCATCGTGATCCTCGCCCGGAATGGGTACACCGTCCGTCAGGGCAAGGAGAAGGACCCGCGGAGCAATAAGACCGTGACCTTCGTGGAGGTGATAGAGAATGGCAAGTGAGGCCCAGCATCAGGCAAATGTCATCAAGTGGAGCCAGCAGCCTTCTATCCGCCGGCAGTGGCCGGAACTGGCGTTGCTCCATCACATCCCCAATGGCGGTACCCGTGATGCTGTTGAGGCCAAGCACCTGAAGCAGCAGGGCGTGAAGTCCGGCGTGCCGGATCTCTGCCTACCGGTACCTCGGGGACAGTATCACGGGCTGTATATTGAGATGAAAACGGAGAGTGGACACACTTCTGATGAACAGGAGTGGTGGGGTGAACGCCTTCAGGCACAGGGCTATGTGTGGCGTGTCTGTCACGGCTGGCAGGCGGCGGTAGCAGTCCTGGAATGGTACCTGCAGTTATGAGCACAGGATTTACGTTTCCCTGGGAAAAGGCTGCCATGCACGGTGAGGAGCTTCCTGAAGGTTTATCCCTGCCGGATCAGATGGCCTACACCTGCCTGCGGAATATCTATTTTCTGTATTATAACAAGACAATCTCGCGGGATCAGGCGGCTGGCGAAAAGCAGCGTGTCCGGGTTCAATGGGAAAGGGCTGCCAGCGCTGCCGAATTTGAGCGAAAGCTCTCGGTACACCACGCAAGGGTTATCCGGGAAACAGAAGCGGCCAAGACTGCCTGCCGGAAAGATCCGACAGCGGAAAACGCCCTGCGCTTGTGCAATGTGATGGATGGTTTGACACATGAGTAATAAGGACTACTGCAGAGGCTGCGTATACCGTACCTACGCCGGTGCAGAGCCCATCTGCGGGTATATTTTGGTAGAGCGCCGCCGGCGGCCCTGCCCGCCTGGCGAAGGCTGCACTGTGAAAGTTGTAGGAGGAAACAATAAAAAAATGAAACGAAGAACATGGGATGAAAACCGCGCCCGACAGCTATATGAGGAAGGCAAAAGTGATGTGGATATCGCCGATATGGTCGGAGCTACCGCCGGCGCAATCGCCGCTTGGCGTAGCCGGAACCGCCTGACGAGCCAAAACCCACCTGGGCGCAGATCCTCCGCACCGGCGCCCATCGACGCGCCCACTCCGGCACCTGTGAAAGAGTCTCTGGCTCCGATCGCAGTTCCCCCGCCTGAGCCTAAGCCAGCCGCAGACATCTCGGTAGAGGAAACTCGGCCGGTGGCAGAGAAGAAGCCTATTTCGACCAAGGAGCGTCGCATCAAACAACCGGGTGGGCCAGTGGAACTGGCACTCTCCATCGCCGGATGCGCATGCGAGCTTACCGCACCGGATATCGCGTCTGCAGTCTGGATGGCGGAGCATCTTTGCGACAGTTTGAAGCTGATCGAGAAAGGAACGAAATAGGAGGTAATCATTTATGAGTTTTTCATCTAATTTTGAAGTAAAAGCAACTCTCTATTTCCGGGTTCATGATGCAGAGCTTTACGGCGGCCCCGGGACCGTAGGCTTCGCAAAGCAGTCCTTTGAGCTTATCCCGGGCGCGAAGTTAGAGAACTTCAATGACATTATGGCCATAGACTGCAAATCAAGCATGGCAGCGATGCTTAACGTTCCGCCTGAGAAGCTGGAGTTCATGACTGCGGAGGAATATGAACGCGAGAGCGAGGATGAGGACGATGAGTGAAATTAAGTCGGTTCAGTGCGCCAACTTTACCGCTACTCTCGGCGAGACCTTCAGATTTAGCCTTGTCCGAGAAAGCGGAAATGTTGGTGGTATGATCCAGACCGGAAAAGTACAGCGAATTCATAGGGCCGCACGTCGTATGGCGGTTGACCTGTATATGCCCGATTTGAAATGCACCCATAGCTATTTCGCGAAGGAAATTTATTATCGTGGAAGGCCGAGAAAGGATTTTGTATGCGAGTGATCTATAAAGCGCCAGGCTGCGCGCCGGAACCCCGGGATATTCCCAACACGCTGGAAGAACTGCAGGCCACCGTTGGTGGCTACATTGAAACCGTGACCATTGCCACGGATGTGGTAATCATTTGCAACGAAGAGGGGCGCCTGCGGGGGCTTCCCCACAACTGCCGGATCTTCGGAGTGGATTTTGTCGGCCCGATCCTGATCGCCGGCGTTGACGAGGACGAGTTCTCGGATCTGGATGCCGGCGCAATGGGGGCGCTGCTGGAGGGTTGGGGGAGGTCAATCAAAAATGCCGAAACCTAATACTTACGTTCAGCTGCTGCAGGCCCAGAAAGCTATCCAGCAGCTTCAGCGTGACAATCATGTGATCAAGGGCTTCACGGTGCAGCAGTGCTTGGATGTAGCCTTGATCGCACTGCACAACGAGTTCCATTTCGGCCCCAAAATGACCGCTCGTTTTGAATCTGCGTTCCTGGATACCTTCATGGCCTATGCGCAGATGTGCGTTGATGACGCCGCCGACGATCCGGAGATCGTCTACACCAAGGAGAAGATGGACCGGGCGCTGCGAGCGGCCTGCGGCGAGAACATCCGCCCGTTTGAGGAGCGCTATGCAGTCGAAAACCTCTACTTCCGGGAAAAGCTGAAGGAGAAAAGTCATGAGTAAGCAATCTGGATTTCTCGCCAAGCAGGCTGCGATCCAGCAAAAAATGATCGACGATGCCCAGCGGGTCACCTGTGAGCTGATGGCGGAGACCCTGCAAATTACGTTGCACGAGGAATTTGGCTGGGGCTATGACCGACTCGTAAAATTAGATCTCCTGTGGCGTGAAAATTACAAACATTTTCTGGGTGCCATGAATCACAAAAATCCGGACGCCGATGTGCTGCAGGTACATTTGGACCGGCGGCTGGCTGATGTGTACAAAAACCGCCAGCCCATGGATCCGTTTGAGCGGCGCTATCCGGAAATCAAACCGGTCACCTACAACCGGAAGAAATAGGAGCTAAGCTATGAATCGAGAGGAAATTTTGAAGTGCGCGAAGATCTGCGTCTGTGGTGACCGCGAGCAGGATTACGGAAGCCCGGAGAACAATTTCGAATTGATTGGAGAACTCTGGGCCAGTTATCTGCGGAAGAAATGCATTGCTCCTGATGCGGATTGCTGCATCCTGCCAACGGACGTGGCCGCCATGATGGGCCTGTTCAAAATCGCGCGGATCGCCACCGGCCATGGCAAGGCGGACAACTGGGTGGATCTTGCAGGGTACGCTGCATGTGGCGGAGAATTGGAAGGCGGCGGAGACAAATGAGAGATCAAGAACTCGTAAATGCGCTGCGCCGGTTGAAAGTCGAGATTGGGAGCCTCGCCTGCCTGGGGTGCGGGCATGAGCACAACTGGATGCCATTGCCGGAGAGGGAAGCTACTGAGGGAGCGAAGGAGATACACCATGAGGCGTGAGACATATCAGCGCGGCGTACCGGGTGCCAAGTGGGGCATCTGGAACTGCTCCCGGAAGGAATTTCAGTTCGACATTAGCGAAGATACCCCTATGCTGGCCGTGGCACGGCTTTATCAGAAAATTGGCGATGACGCCAAAAAGTGGCGCTTTGAGCCGAGGCAGCTTCCGACCAAATATATCGCATTTTCGTCTGGTTCTTGATATCGGATTTTGCACCGGTTTTGACGCTTAAAAATCTGATATGCTGAAAAAGACGAGAACCTTTGAAAGGACAGCGTTTTTAGGTTGATATGGCCGCAGTTTTTCACCTTAGCTATAAAGCCCTACGGTAAAAAAATGTTCCGGCTTCTGCTGAATCTGCAACTTTTTTAGGGTGAAGACACCCAACAGATGACCATGCATTTTAGCCACGAATCTGCTGCTGATATCGCATCTGTTGTCTGTTGGGTCTTCCCATTGCCGCACAAGGCTTTCAGCTGTCAGACCCGGCGCACGGTCTGTCTACTATGTATACCCAACAGACGAGCGCCGAAATGGTGCCTTTCGCCGGTCACGGCGGAAGCACTATTTCGGCGCGAAAAAACAAGGAGGCAATTGATGGATAGATTAACGAAATACAGCGAGGAATGCCGTGCTCTTGCCGATGAGTGCGGCGGTCTTGACCGCCTGCGCGAGCTGGCCGAGGCCGACAGAGACGGTCGGCTGGTGGTGCTGCCTGCAAAAACAGTATTCGAACTGACGTGGGATGCCGGTCCTGACTGCGACCTGATCTGCCCTGTCTCTGTTGACGGAGAGGGCTGTTGCAGTTTCTGCGACAAGGGCGAGCTGTGTATCTATGAGCGCAAGTGCCGGCAAGAGCATATAGAGCAAATCGGCAAGACCGTATTTCTCACCCGCGAGGAAGCCGAAGCGGCATTGGAGGCAAAACGGGATGGCTCAACCTCCATGTAAGGGCTGCCCAGATCGTCAGGCGGGCTGTCACAATACGGCAGTCTGCTCCAAGTGGGCGGAATATCAGGTGGCCAAAGCCGTGGAGCAGAGCAACCTCCCATCGCAGCAGGAAAAAGAAGATATGAGGGGCTATATCACAGCCCATCGGACGCGGTATCTGCGTAGGATGGGCAATAAGCGCCGGAGGTGAGGGAATCAGGATGATGAACAAAGCATATCTCAAGGCAGACTACGAAGCTACGAAGAACTTAGTGGACTTGACCATACGGCAGAGGGAGCTCCTTGAGGCGTGGCTATATGCAGGCCAGACCATGGGGCAGCTTGCGCTCCGATATGGCATCAACCGCTCAACAGTCTCCCGCACCATCAACCGGGCAGCCGAGAAAATCGCCAAGACGGCTTACTGGATCCATCGCCAGCGCACACGGACATTCTCAAAATCAGACTACCAAAACTGACCCCATACCAGACACTCAGACGGTGAGACTATGCCAAACTACTACCTAAATCTGCGGCCCCTGGATGGGGACGGCCAAAACAGTCGAAATCACTACCAATTTCTGTTCCGGTTTCAAAACAACTTTTGGTAGTAGTTTTAGGCATATGAGGAGGTGTATTTTTTGAGCACAATGGCAGAGATGGCCCAGGAATATCGGATGGCAGCCGTAAAAATCAAGCTGAAGATCAAGCAGCTGAAGGAAGAAGGCGCGCCGCCGAATGAGATCCAGGCGTATCAAGTTGTCCTTGCCCAGCTTCGGGATACGTCCCGGCTGCTGTCGGGCTACTACGATGTCCCACGCTTCTCAGCAGATGCGGCCGTTGGGTGGAAGGCGGGAAAGATAAATGACCGTTGATGAACTGAAGGCCCGCCGGAAGGAACTGCTTGCCCAGAAGAAAGAACTCTGCAACGGGGGCGGCGAGGCACTGTTTATGGTGGAAGAGGAGCTGATGGACGTCAACGCCCATCTGCGGGCCTTGACCCCAGGTCAACGCATCGGCTCCAAGGGCGGGCGTGTACAGGTTGGTCTCGCTACGGATCACCAGCAGTTTACGGACTGGGCGCAGGAGGATCAGGCGGGCACGGATGAGGGGGTTGATTACCGGGCGGCCATGGTGGAGGCTTTGGCGGAAAGCAAAGACCTGATGACAGAGACGCAGTGGCGGGTATTTGAACTGTGGGCTACCGGGATGGCGGTTAACCAGATCGCCATGAAACTTGGACGGAACCGAGGTTCAGTTTCGAGGACTCTTGGAAGGGCACGGGCGCGTATCCAAGAGTCCGCCTCGTTTCGAATGGCTGCGGCCCGAGCGCAGCTTCCGGTTCGCCCAGTGATGGAAATAGACCTGAGTGACAAAGAGATTTTTAAGGTTATTCTTCCCAGCCTGACCGAGGTGCAAATCGTCTATCTGTACCTGTACTACGGTGAATTTTTGTCTTGCCCAGAGATCGCGCTGCTAATCAATCGTAATATATCTACGGTAAGCAGGACACTGCACCGGGCCATAAAGAGCATTGCGGACTCTTTTGACGCGGTACGGGTCTATATAACCGGCATGTACGCCCTCGGGGATATCGCCTATCGGTTTTATGTTGGCAACAATGATTTGGACGAGCTGCCAATTGAACCGACGCCTAAGCAGCCGTGCTGGGGGCAAGAAACGCTGAAGCAACAGTTTCATGTGACCCCGCAGATCCTTCAACACCCGAATCCGCCGCCACCTGCTCCGACACCGCCACCTACGCCGACAGAAGAACCAAGATTGGATTGGACTCCGAATCCGCACAAGCTGAAGGAACCTGTGAATACATCCTTGTCGCGGATCGAGACTGTAAAAGACGGCCCTCGCTTTGGGAAACTGCTAAGCGCCTTGCTGGAGCGCAGGCGGGTCTGCGGGGCGAAGAAGGAGATTATATTCGACTGGCTGTGCCGGATCTTCGGGTCATTTGTGGGGTGGCTCGGCCAAAAGCGGTAAAAAAGCATTGCATATGCAACACTTTTTTGCTTGCGTGCATAGACAACAATCGAATAACGCACTATGGTCTAATCAGGGGACGGCATCGCATCTCCTTATGATCGTCGCCCGGCACCGAGGCGGCCATAGTATCGGGCTCCTACAAGGCACGCTGGGTTTGGGTGATAGCTCAGCGTGCCGCTTTCCTTTTTGGGAGGGGAAATAATGTTGAAGTCATGCCAATATTGTGGGCGGATTCATCCGCGAGGATACATGTGTCCTCAAAAGCCGAAGCAGGCACACCACCGGAACGAAAAGACGTCCAGCTTCCGAAAAACGTATATTTGGCAAAAGAAGCGAAACCAGATTGTCAGTCGGGATTATCACCTGTGCCGGATCTGTAACGAGGGCAGCTATGGTGTCTATGGCGTTCCGGGTTTGGATCAGGAGCTGTCGGTACATCATATTGAACCGCTGGAAGAGAGATTCGATCTGCGGCTTGATGATGGGAACCTTCTGACCTGCTGCAGCAGGCATCATCGCATGGCCGATGACGGGGACATTCCCAGAGACTACCTCCACGGTCTCACAGAGGTACCCCCCCGGTGGGACTGAGTTCTGACAGGAAGAGTGTGTCAAGACCAACAGCGGACCCTCGAACATAACGAAGTTTAGAAATGAGAAATTGCCGGCGGGCCATGCTGAGCACCGCCGTTAAGAAAAGCGCCGGCACTCAGAACAATTCTGGTACCGATTAAGGCGCTGCGGCGTGGAAGGAGGGCGGGGACATGGCAAGACCGAGTAAGTCGGTGCGCGTGAAGACCGGCGCAATCGCCGGCGACGATGCGGCGATCCGGCAGGACGTTGAGGATAAGTTGCGCGGTGAGAATGTACCTCCGGAGCCGCCTGTGGACCTGACCGATGGGCAGCGTGAGATCTTTCAGTTTATCGTGAACGGTCTGGTTGCCAGTGACATTCTCGGCCAGCTGGACGTATTTGTGCTGGAGAGCACAGCCATCGCTATTGACCGGCTGCGCTATATTAACGGCCTGATCGATGCCGACCCGGGGCTCGTCATGCACACCAGTCTGCAGAATGCCCGGGCCAAGTACCAGAGCGATCTGTGGCGGGGATGCAATGAGCTTTGCCTCTCTCCGCAGGCCCGCGCCAAAATTGGCAGTCTTGCCGCGCAGAAACAGAAGGAGAAAAAGGACCCCCTGCTGGCGGCCCTGAGCGATGATGATTAAAGACAGCCGCGCTTACCGGTACGCCAAGTGGTGTGCGCAGCGCAGCAATCGGAAGGTCGGTAAGTATGTAAAGCTCCAGGCGAATAAGTGGCTGAAGATCGCGGACGGGAAGCATAAGGAAGCCTACATCAGTGAAAAGGCCTATCGGAAGATATGCAAACTTCTGAAGCTGATGGTGCACCCGGATCTCCACTGCTCCATGTATGACGGCCTTGAAGATTACGCCTGGTTCCTGATCGTGGCCGTATTCTGTACGCGGCGGCGTGAGGACGACCGGCGCTTCTATCAGACCGCTGTTCTCGAGATCGCCCGAAAGAACTTCAAGACCTTCAACTCCGCAATCATCTTCATTCTGGGGATGCTGACGGAGCCCCGCTTCTCCCGTTTCTTCTCTGTGGCGCCGGACTTCAAGCTGTCCTCGGAGCTGCGGTTGGCCGTGCGCAAGATCATCAAGGTCTCGCCGGCACTGACGAAGTATTTCAAGATCAACAGGGATCTGATCACCTGCCTGATCAACGAGATTGAATATACACCCCTCGCATATTCCAACGACGGCATGGACGGCCGTCTGGCAAATATCTTCCTGGCTGACGAGGCCGGCGCGCTGGACAGCTATCCGGTGGAGGCCATGCGATCTTCTCAGATCACCCTCGTCAACAAGCTGGGCATTATCATTTCCACGCAGTACCCCAACGACAATAACGTGATGATCGATGAGATCGACATCGCAAAAAAAGTTCTGGATGAGGTGCTGGACAAAGAGAACGTCTTTGCGCTGCTCTATGAGCCAGATGACGCGCTCCGGAAAAAGTGGGAGACCGATGACCTGGTCATCTACCAGGCAAACCCTGTTGCGGTGAACAACAAAGAGGTCTTTGAGTCGATCAAGGATCTCCGGGCCATGGCCATTCTCTACGAAAACAAGCGGGAGAATTTCCTTTGTAAGCACTGCAACATCATGTACAAGGGTCTCGGCGTCGAGGGCTATGTGGACGTGCAGAAGGTCAAGCGCTGCCGGATCACTGAGGATCTGGCCTTCTGGCGGGGCCGCCGTGTTTGGGTCGGCTTTGACCTGTCCCAGACGGACGATAACACGTCCGTGGCCATGGTGACAGAGGCGGACGGGGTGATCCATGCCAAGGTATGGGGCATCCTGCCGAAGGACCGTGTTGAGATCAAGAGCAAAAAGGAAAATGTTGATTATAAAAAGCTGATCGCCGCCGGCAACTGTTTTGCCGAAGGTGAGGAGGTCATCGACTACGGTTTCGTGGAGCGGTGGATCCTGGGCATGGCCGAGAAGTACGGTGTGGAGGTCATGCAGATCGGCTACGACCGCTATAACGCCATCTCCACCGTGCAGAAGCTGGAGGCCGCTGGCATGGAATGCGTGGAAGTGAAGCAGCACTCCTCGGTACTGCATCCGCCCACCAAGCTGCTGCGGGAGGCAATTTTGAAGCGGGAGTTCGCCTATGATGAAAACCGGCTGCTGGAGATCAACTTCCAGAATGCGCGGTGCACAGAGGATACGAACCTGAATAAATACGTGAACAAGAAGAGGTCTGCCGGCAAGGTGGATATGGTCGTTTCCATCATCATTGCCGTATATCTGATGCAGCAGGCCATGCTGTTCGATAAATCGATGGATTGGGCAATCCAGACTTAACAGGAGGATACGCGCCGATGTGGCCATTCAAACGAAAAGAGAATAGGGCTGAAACCGCAGCGGTGGCTGTGGCTCCTACGATGGCAGATCTGATCCTGGCCATTATGCAGAGCGGGGGCTCGACCAGAGATAAAGCCATGCAGATCCCGACCATTTCCGGTTCCATTGACCTGATTGCCAATATCGTCGCCGCTACGCCGTTGGGCCTATACCGCGATGAGGGCGGGAAAGCCGTTGCCATCACCGATGATCCCCGTGTATTTCTGCTGAATGATGATACTGGCGACACGCTGAACGCAAACGAGTTCTGGCGGGCCATGATCCGGGACTACTATCTCGGCAAGGGCGGGTATGCCTACATCGATCGGAGCGACTTCGGAGAGTTCCGCAGCGTCCATTACATTGACGAGTCGAATATTTCCATCCTGAAGAACACAGATCCCATCTTCAAGGACTTCAATATCGCCGTCAACGGGGTTTCCTACTATCCGCACAACTTCCTGAAGATCCTCCGAAACACAAAGGACGGCGCCGAAGGGATGCCTATCACGAAGGAAAACAGCCAGCTGATCGAGTCCATGTACCTCACACTGGTGCTGGAAAGCCACATGGCGGCCAGAGGTGGCAATAAGCGAGGGTTCCTGCAGGCCGAAAAGCGTTTGGAGCAGGGGCAGATCAACGATCTGCGCGCAAAATTTCAAAGCATGTACTCCAACGCAGATAAAGAGCCATTTGTTGTGCTGAACCAGGGCCTCAGCTTCAAGGAAATCTCGGATACCGCCGTGGAAATGCAGCTCAATGAGAACAAGGAGACGAACGCGGTGGAGCTTGCGAAGCTGTTCCACGTCTCTCCGGAGGCCCTGAGCGGCAAATCCGGCGCGGATGTAGTAGAAGGCCTTGCAAAGATGGCTGCCATTCCGCTGATGACCGTCATTCAGTGCGCACTGAACCGGGACATGCTGCGGGAATCCGAAAAACACGCTGAACACCCGCTTTACTGGGCCTTTGACACCAAAGAACTTCTGAAGGGCGATATGAAGACACGGTTTGATGCCTACAAGGTCGCCCTGGAGTCCAACTTCATGCAGATCGATGAGGTGCGTTATCAGGAAGACTTGGCGCCGCTGGGCCTGTCCTGGATCAGACTGGGGCTGCAGGATGTTCTGTACGATCCAAAAACCAAGCGGATCTATACACCCAATACCGGGCAGGTCTCTGTGATGGGCGAGCAGACGCTCAATCCCCCACAGGAACCGCCCACAAAGTAGAAGGAGGAGACTGACGTATGATGAATATTGAAGTCCGTGCGGACGGAGCACGGATCACCGGATATGTCAACGTGACAGAGAAGAAAAGCCGGCCGGTGATTACGCCGCGGGGCAAGGTGATTGAGGAAATTGAGCCCCGCGCCTTTGCGGAAGCGATCAACCGCGCAGGAAACATTACTGTAACGGTGGACCACGACAAAAGCCATATCTATGCCAGCACGGATGACGGCACGGTAACGCTGAAAGAGGACGCTATCGGCCTTCACGCTGATGTCCTCATCAAGGATAAGGATCTGATCGAGCTTGCCAAAAAGGGAAAGATCCGCGGCTGGTCCTTTGGGATGTACAACGTCAAGGATTCCATGGAGGAACGTGCGGATGATCTGCCAATCCGACACATCAAGGCGCTGGATCTGGATCATCTGACGCTCGTTGTAAAAAAAAGCCCGATCTACTCCGCAACTTCTGTGGAACTGCGCGCGGGCGAGGACATCGAACTGGAGACCAGAGCCTCTTTGGATGAGCCTACGCTGTCCGGCCCTGCTCTGTACACGCCGGCATTTGATAATTCTGAATTCAGGGGCCGCATCGCGGCGCTGAAATAATAAAAACGGAGGAATTGCTTACATGAAGAACCTGAAGAAGCTGATGGAGCGCCGCGAAGAACTGAAGCAGCAGCTTGCTGCCCTGGTAGATGCGGCCGACCAGGAAGAGCGCGCCATGACCGAGGAAGAGACGCGGGCCTTTGATGCCGCCGAGAAGGAGATCCAGGATATCGACGACACCCTTGCCCGCGAGGAGCGCGCCCGCAACATCCCTACCGTGCAGCAGCCCACCGAACAGCATGAGATGACGGTGGAGGAGCGCGCGGCCGCCGAGGAGAAGGCCTTTGCCGACTTCATTATGAACCGCGCGATGGAAAATCGTGCCGGTGAGATCCAGCTCACGCAGGGCAATAACGGCTCTATCGTGCCCACTACCATCGCTAACCGCATCATCAAGGCGGTGCGGGACATGGTCCCCTTCCTGCAGCTCGCTGATGTGGTCTATACCAACGGCAAGCTGTCTGTGCCTGTGTATGGCGAGGACACCACCAATTACATCGATGCTGATTATGTGGACGAGGGCACTGATCTGACCGACAACATCGGCAAGTTCACCACCATCGACCTGACCGGCTTCGTGATTGGTGCACTGGCCCTGGTATCCAACAAGCTGAAGGACAACACGGACATCAATGTGGTGGACTTTGTTATCAACCAGGTAGCTGAAGCCATGGCCGAAAAGCTGGAGGGTGAGTTTGTCAACGGCACTTCCGGCAAGATCACCGGCATTCAGTCCGCAGCCAGCGGAGTGACCGCCGCGGCGGCCACTGCGGTCACCTATGATGAGCTGGTCAGCCTGAAGCACTCCCTGAAGCAGCGTTTCCGCGGTAAGGCCAGCTGGATCATGAACCCCGCCACCTATACCGCCATCTGCAAGCTGAAGGACAACAACGGCCAGCCTTACTTCAAGGAGGATGAGTATAAGATTCTGGGCCGCCCGGTCATCGAATCCGACTCCATGCCCATTATGGCCGCTGGCAAGAAGCCGATCATCTTCGGCGATCTGAGCGGCTACACCATCAAGGCGACCAAGAGTGTGGAAGTCCAGGTGTTGCGCGAGAAGTTCGCCACGAAGAACATGATCGGCGTGCTGGCCTTCGGTGAGTATGACGCCAAGATCACGGACTCCAAGAAGGTCAGCTCCCTGACCATGGCTGCATCCTAATCTTGGGAGGTGCGGCCATGAAAGTGACAGCAAACCTCAGCTTCGCAGGGGCTGAGCTTGCCATGTTTCGGGGTGAGGTTCGCGATGTGCCTGAATACATCGCGGACCCCCTGCTGAAATGCGGTTATCTGGCAGTGGTAGAGCCCGCCGCAGCAAATTCCTCGGAGATGACGAAGAACGAGCTAATCCAGAAGGCCGAGAGCATGGGGATCGAGGTCAAATCCGGCTGGACGAAGGCGGAGATTTCCGCCGCGATCGCCGCTGCGGCGGAGGCCTGAGCATGAGACCATGTGATCTGACGGCGGCAGATATTGCCTTCTTTTCAAGAAAAATCATAGAGCCGGAAGAGTATGGCGCGCTATCCCCCATGGAGCAGTCGGAGTGCGAAGGCGCCTTGTCGGCAGCGAAGGCCGCGGCGGGCGCTTATACCGGGCTCGATATGGAGAAGACCGAGCTGGAGGATCTCGCCTATGCGGTGAAGGTCATGGCGGCGGAGATGATCGACAACCGTCAGATCACAGCTCAATACACGGGCAAGAACCCGATGGTCATGCAGATCCTGGACCTGCATAGCACGAATCTTCTGCCCAGCGAGGGGTGAGCGAGATGCATGAGCAGCTTTCTTCCGCACTGACCGAGAAGATTGAGATCTTGACACTGGTGTTGGATGATGAGACCGGGGCCCTTTCGTGGGTCTCGGAGCGGAAGCGGTGGGCAGCCGTGAAGCTGGATTCCCAGCGCAATTTGTTCTCCGCCGTGGGTGTCGGCGCAAGGGGGGTCACGGTGACGATCCGGCCCGACCGGCGTCTGACCCTGCGCGACGCCATCCGCTGGAACGGCGAATTCCTGCATCTGACCGCCATCTCCATGGGCGCAGAGCGGGACCGGCAGGAGATTCGGGCGGCTATCTGCCATCCGGAGATGCTGACCGCCAAGCCGCAGGATCGGACAGGCAGGGATGCCAGAAACAGGCCGGTGGCGATTCCGCAGGCGGCCTACACCTTCCCCGGCATCCTTGCAGAACGGTATTACCGCAGCGAGGAGGACGAGGTTTTCCGCCGTGAGACGCTGGAAAGGGTCCTTGTGACGCCAAAGGCTGTGGAGCTACGGACGGGAGACCTGATTCAGCAGGGAGACAGCGCACCGTATACGGTGCTCCAGCGGCTGGATCTGGAGGACTACAAAAATGAGTATGTGATCGAGCGCCGGAGGGATGCCTGATGCAGAGCGTCGAGATCAGCGGCCTGCGGGAGATCATCACGAAGCTGGACGTGGCCCCGGAGCTGATCCGGGAGGCCAGAGCGGAGTTTTTTGCCGAAGCAGGCGCTTCCCTCCTCTCCGACGTGCAGGGGCGGATCGGCGGCACCGGCAAGATTGCCAGGGTACAGGAGTATCGGGTCGGCAGCGGAAAGGGCTATGTGGCCGTCCGGGCCAAGGCCAAGACCAATGTCGGCAAATACGCCGCCGGTTATATCACCAATGCGCTGGAAAACGGGCATGAGGTGAGAACGGCATCCGGGAAGGCCAAACGAAAGCGGCGCTCCCGGGCAAAAGCGAGTCGGGTACCCGGAAAGTATATGTACCGCAACACCGCCGCTCAGGAGCTGGACCAACTGGCGGAGACCGGCGCACGGCGCATTGAAGATCTTGTCGCGAAAAAGCTGGAAGGCTGAGGAGGGATCTGTTGAAGACAACTGAAATTCTGAATGCCATCAATGACCGCCTCCTGGAAAGGTGGCCGGACCGCACCGTCTATGTGGATGTGTGCCCGGTAGACTTTGACCGGCCGTCCTTCTGGCTGGCTGTGGAAAAAAACGGACAGACAGATGCAAACTGGTTGTTCGTTCGCCGGGAGCTGCAGATCCGGCTGACCATCTATGACCAGATGGATGAGCACTATGACGCATCCTGGTTCCGGCTGGCGGGAGACGCAGATGACGCACTCACACTGCTGACACCGCCTCTGACTGTTGGAGACCGTCACCTGAAGCTGGATCTGAAGGCGCTGCCGAGAGATCCGGATCGGGCGTACCTGCAGATCAGCGCGGCGTGGATGGATGACCGCCCGGGAGCAGACCAGGCAGATGTACCGGCGGCGGATACCTACACGGTGTCTGTCCGTACAAACGTAAAATGAGAGGAGAACATATCATGGGATTACCTGAATTGACCTTCTCGCTGGAAAAAGCGGCCGGAACGGTGTCCGCGCGGATGTCCGCCGGTGCTGTGGCGCTGATCCTGCGGGATGCAAAGGATAACGGTGTCTATACGATCCACCGCGAGAGTGACATTCCCGCCCAGCTGGGCGCGGCCAATGTCACCGCCATCAAACGGGCGATGATCGGTTATATCAACCGGCCGTCTGTTGTCTATGTGGCTGTGATCGCCACTGCTGCGGAGATCTCCGCCGGCTTCGCGGCTTTGGCTGCCTACAGCTATGATTATCTGGCCGGCCCGGTGGATATGCCCGCCAGCGACGCCACCACACTGTCCGGTCTGGTCAAGGCCCAGCGCAAAAAGCGCTATATCGGCAAAGCTGTGCTGCCTGCCACCGCTGGTGATGATGAGGGTACCATCAACTTTACGGCCAGCGGCATCAAGGCCGGCGCCACCACCATCACCGCAGCACAGTACGCACCCCGGATCGCCGGCCTGCTGGCTGGTACGCCCGCCAACTGCTCCGCTACCTATGCGGCGCTGGACGAGCTGACTGCGATCACTCCGGAGGCCGACCCTGACACTGCCGTGGATGCCGGCAAACTGATCCTGGTGGATGACGGCCGGAAGATCAAGCTTGGCCGGGCTGTGACCTCCAAGACCAAGCTGGCGGCTACGGATCCTGAGATGCTGAAAAAGATCAAGCTGGTGGCAGCGGTGGATCTGATCCGCTACTATGCCATCACCACGGTGGAGGACGAATATCTGGGTAAATGCGCCAACACCTACGATAACAAGTGCATCCTGCTGACGGCCCTGCGGGACTACCTCTCCGCACTGGAGGCTCAGGGTGTGATCCGTGCGGGCAGTTCCGGCGCAGAGCTGGACGCGGACGCTACCCGCGCCTACCTGCTGGAGCAGGCGTCCGGCAATTCCAGCGAGATCGCCCGAATCAGTGCCCTCAGCAACGAGGAACTGCGCAAGGAGGACACCGGCAGCCATGTGTTCCTTCAGTTGTACGGCAAGGTGCTGGATGCCATGGAAGATTTCCACATCATTTTGCAGGCGCAGTAAGGAGGGAACGCAATGTCTGATATCTTAGAATCGAAACTGGTCAGAAGCGGCACCTGGGGCTCCCTCTGGTTGGATGGTGAGCAGGTGTCCGAGTGCTACGGCTGCCAGATCAAAGTGAACAAGACCAAGGATGACGTGGCCCGCTGCCGGACGCTGGTGTCCGGTAAGAAGCTCACCGGTGTATCCGTCACCGGCACGGTGCGAATCTATAACGCTACCAGTCGCTTGATCGAGCTGGAAGCGGCAGCCATCAACAACGGCACGGATCTGCGTCACACCATCATCAGCAATCTGGATGACCCGGACAACCCCAACAACCAGCGGATCGCCGTCAAGGGCGTCAGCTTTGACGATCTGACCTTGGCTGACTGGGAGGCTGCCAAGCTGGGCACCATCGAGGCCCCCTTTACCGCAGAGAGCTACGAGGTGCTGGATAGCTGACAAAAGAGCCGCCCTGCCGTGACTGACAGGGCGGCCTTGTTTGAATATGGAGGAAAACATGGCTGAAATCATGAAAGAGCAGGCGCAGGAAGCGTCTGTGCTGGACGCCCTGCTGGGCGTAACCGTTCCCAATGTGGAAAAGGATCTCCCCACGGCGCGCTATAAGGTGGACCGCCTGAGTCAGGCGGCGGGCCGGGATGTGGTATTCACCCTCCGGGCGCTGCCCTACGGCAAGGTCCATGATCTGGAGCGGTTCAATCAGGACGCGGACATCCACATCCTGTTGGCCGGATGCGTGGAGCCGGATCTGAAGGACCCCCGGCTGCTGGAGAAGTTCGGCGGAGCCACGCCGGCCGACGTGGTCAAGCGGATGCTGCTGGCCGGTGAGATCGCGGATCTGAGCGCCGTGGTGGAACGGCTCAGCGGGTACCGGCGCGCTACCATTACTGAGGTAAAAAACGGCTAAGGGACGGCACAGATCCGGAACTGGGTCTGCTGTACTACCTGTTTTCCGCCCACCACTGGGGCCTTGCGGATCTGCGGGCGCTGTGGGAAGGCGGGACAGGCTGGCACGATCTGGTTCTGGCTATGTCGTCCTACGAAGTGAATGATCGGGCAGAGGCGGCGCGGGCAGCCCGGAGGGGTGGTCCGATTCGGACCACAAGGCAAAAAAAATAAGCCCCTCCGGGGCGGAGGGACTTAGCAAAACAACGTAATGATCCAGCAGATGAAAATCGCACCAATACCAAGGCCGAATGCAACTTTTAAACCCGAGTCCATACGAACCCCTCCCCAACAGTATATTTATATTATATAGCATACAGAAGAAAGTTGTCAAGGAAGGAGGAACTTTATGCCAGACGTTTCTATCGCAATCAAAGCCACAGACAGATTTTCCGACGCAATGAAAACCATGAAGGATTCCGCTGATAAATTCGATAAGAGCATCGTCGGGATGCAGTCGAGACTAAATTCTCTGAATCGAAACAAGGCGACGCTGAAGGTGGATACTGACCGGGCGCGCACAGAGCTGCGAAGCGCCGAAAAACAGTTCGCAGCGACTGGTGACGCGATCAGTGAGCTGGTCTTGCAGGAAAAGCAACTTACCTTTGAGAACGCCCGCCGGAATCTGTCCTTGGTTTCCAAGGAGGCCGCCAACGTTGAAAAGCAGATGCTGAAAACGGGCAATTCGGTCAGTAAGATTGGGAATAAAGCAGGTGAGGGTTTTTCTACCATTGTGCAATCCGTAGCAACAGCAGGCGGCGCAAAAATGATCGGATCTCTGGCACAGGACTCGGTCAATACGCTGGTTGGGAGTATGTTGGGGTCCAATGGAGGAAATGTGTTTTCATCCGCGCTTTCAAGTGCTATTTCGGGAGCGGCGATCGGCAGTATGATTCCCGGAATTGGGACCGCTGTTGGCGCGGTAGCGGGCGGGCTTGTTGGAATGGCGTCTGGCAGCGTCCAGAACTGGAGCAAAAAGGATGATGCCTTTAAGAGTTATGTGCAAAATGCCGTGGAGGAGCAGCTGAACGAGCAGACCACCTCTCTGACCTCCGGCAGCGCACTGGCAGCGTCCCGGGAGACCGATCAGATCTCCTTTGCCACCCTCTTCAAGGGCGAGGACAAGGCAAAGCAGTATTTGGCCGATCTGGTGCAGATGGCCAACACCACGCCCTTCCTCTACGATGACCTGACGGCCATGAGCAAGACACTGGCCACCTACGGCTACGATGAAAACAGCATCCTGCCGGTGCTCCAGACCATCGGTGACGCAGGCGCGGCGCTCGGTCAGTCCACCAGTGACATGAACTCCGTGGCCACCGCTATCGGCCGGATGAAGTCCAGCAACAAGACCACGCTGGAATATCTCAACATTCTCAATGACCGAGGCATCGGCGCGGTGGGGATGCTGGCAAATGCCTACGGTGTGGATCAGGGCGAGGTCTACTCCATGATCTCCAAGGGCCAGATCGCCGGTCAGGACGCGGCCAGGATCATTCTGGACGCTCTCACGGATTCCTTTGCCGGTTCCATGGAGCGCCAGTCCAAGACCTTCAGCGGCATCACCTCCACCATTGAGGGCCTGCGGCAGGAGCTGGATAACGCCATGGGCGAGGGCTACAACGAGACCCGCATGGCAGGGCTTCAGGCAGAGCGGGAATGGCTTGAGGGTGACAGCGGTCAGGAGATGCAGGAGGCATATCAGGCTATCGGCGCATGGAAGGCCTCGCTGGAAAATGCCAAGGAACAGTATATCCGGGACGCCGTCAACGAAGCGATGGGCAGTGACGCCTATAAAGCTGCCGAGGCTGAAGGTAACGCCGCAGAGATGGGGCGCATCATCATGAAGGCAAAGATCGACGGCATGAACCAGTATAACGCCAACGAAGGCAAGGACGAGGTTCTGGCACAGGAGCTGAGCCTGATCGACTCTGTGCGTGAGGACACGTCGCTCAATGATTCGTATTGGGACGCCGGGTACACACTGGGGCAGTCCTTCAGCAAGGGCCGCGCGGCGGGCATGATGGGCAGTGGCAGCGGTGAAACCTCCGCCAGTGCCTCACCGTCGAGGATGCTGCAGGGAGTCACGCTGCCGTCCGGCAGCAGCTACGCCGTCGGCATCGACTATGTGCCTTATGATAACTTCCCGGCGCTGCTCCATCAGGGGGAGCGGGTCCAGACAGCGGAGGAGGCCCGCAGCGGCGGCAGCGGCACCAGTATCCAGATTGTGATGAACGGCACTGTGATCCGGGAGGACGCAGACGTTGAGCGAGTGGCCTCGGCACTGCTGGAACGGATGGAACTGGCGGGGATGAGGGGGTAACGTATGCAGTTTTGCTTTATTCGTGACAGCGTATCCCTTGTGATGCCGGTAACGCCCGGAAATTATCAGTGGAGCGTCGGCAAGAACATGGAGACCATCAACATCAGCCAGCTGGGTGATGTCTACCGACCCGGCGGACGGAGCCGGTTCTCCGGCAGCTTCGAGTTCCTCCTCCCTGCTCAGGAATATCCCTGGATGGAGGCATCGGCCAGGCCGGATCCTCAGTATTATCTCGACTATCTGACTGCTTGGGCGCGGGATAAGAAAACCGTCCGCATGGTGATCACCGGGACGGAGATCAATGCCCTGGTCTACATTGAGGAGGTCACCCAGCAGGAGAAGGATGGCACCGGAGACCGCTATGCCACCGTGGCCGTCCGGGAATACGAGGATCTGGAGGCAGCGGAGGTGGCAAACCCCAACGTGGGTACCGGCAACAGCGGCCGGGCGCCGTCCGAGGCATCCAGTGACCGTACGCAGAGCTACACCATCGTGCGTGGCGATACCCTGTCGATCATCTGCCGCAGGTACTACGGCAGATCCACTGCTAAGTATTACAACGCTCTGGCTAAGTACAACGGGATCAAAAATCCCCATCTGATCTACCCCGGCCGGACGCTGAAGATCCCGCCGGAGAATGTGCTGCTGGGGGTGTCGCCGTGAACATCTATCTGACCCACGGTTCCACCACGCGGGACGTCACCAATATCCTGTCCGCATGGACGTGGAGCGGAGACAAGGCCGCAATCTCCCGGCAGCTATCGGCAGATTTCGCGTATATCGAAGGCAGCAGCCTTCCGGTGCCGGAGGTGGGAGATCTTCTGACCATGGCAGACGGAGAGAAAAAGCTGTTCATCGGCGTGATCCTACTGCGGGCGTTAGGCTCGGAGGACAGCACCCTGTCCTGCACGGCTTATGACTATGGCTATTACCTGCAGCGCAATGACGGTACTTATAAGTTCACCGGCGCCCCGGCGGAGGCCATCACCAGGACGGCCTGCGCTGACCGGGGGATTCCTGTGGCGTCGCTGCCGTCAACAGGAATTCCGCTGCGGCGGAAGTTCGCAGCCGTCCGGTTGAGGCAGCTCATCACTACGGCGTGGACACTTGCCAGTGAGAAAAACGGCAAGTCCTACGCCATCCGCTACACACCGGATGGCCTGCTGGTGAAGGAGCGAAGCGCCAATAGCTCTAGCCTGGTGCTGAAGGCGTCCTCCAACCTGATAAACGCCACCACCAAAGAGGATGCCAGCAAGATGGTCAACAGTGTGGCTATCTACGATTCCAGCGGAAACTTCATCCGGCGTTACGGTGACGCCATCGCCCAGAAGCTCTACGGAGTGATGGAATCCCACATCACCCAGCGAGAAAACGGTGCTGCCGACGCTGACGCAACGGCTAAGAAGGCGCTGGAGGACGGCAGATTCCAGCGGACCGTAACCGTCAATGTTCTGGGTGACCACAGCCTTATCACCGGAGAAACCGTGGTGGTGCGGGAGGCGAAAACCGGGCTGTCCGGCGTGTTCTGGATCGATGCGGACGTCCACACGTGGAAGCGGGGCAACTATTACGCCAAGCTGACGCTGAATTGCCGAAATGTAATGGCGACTGCCAGTGCGGGAAGTGAGGATCTATGAGCGAACATGATGCAAGAGACCCGTTCGTGGGAATCAACCAGCATATCCGTAAAGAAGCCCGGGGGCAGTATGTGCCCGCCTATGCCATTGGCAAGGTGATCTCCACTTCCCCGCTGGTGATCCGGGCAGACGGCATGGATCTGGATAAGGAAGATCTTCTGGTTCCCGCACATCTGACAAAGGCTGATTGGCCGGTGGTCTCCACGTTGCCATACCGTGTTTTGGAGGGCAACTATAACCAGACTACGGGTAAAGTGACGGTGATCCGCCCGTCAGAGAAGTTGCCTGGTGTGCCCAGCTGGGCAGAAAAGGAGCCACCGGCAGCGCCGGCGCTGGACTGGTTCAAAATTGGAGAAACGGTGCTGCTGATCCGGGCGGAGGATGGGCAGACCTATTGTGTTGTAGAGAGGATGGTGCGGCCGGATGAGCCTGTTTCCGCTGATTGATCGCCCGGATGACGGCGTAATCGCGGCGGCGGCCAATTTGCCGCTGTACCGGGAGACCGATTGGAACTTCCAGACCAACGAACCGGTCTGGCGGGGTGGGAACCCCGTTATGGTCACCGGCGCCCGTGCGGTGCTGGTATGGGCGTGGAACGCGCTGCATACGGAGCGCTTTGCCCACGATGTTTTCAGCAGCGATTATGGGCCGGACTTTTCAACGCTCCGAGGCAAGCCATACACAGAGGAAGTCCGGCAGGCAGAAGCAATCCGGATCATCCGGGAAACGCTGCTGGTCAATCCGTATATCACAGACGTGACCCAAGTCAGTGCGGAATTTGCGGATTCCACCCTGACACTAAGATTCAAATTGACGACTATTTACGGGGAGGTGAGTATTGATGGCTGTGACATCACCCTATGACGGTCTGACTCCGGAGGCCATCAAGGCAGAAATGTTAGCGGACCTGCAGGTAAAAGGTGTGGATGTCGATCACCGTGAGGGCTCCTATGCCAACACGCTGGTCAGCGTAGCAGCGTATCAGCTTTATAAGCTCTATCAGCTTTTCCCAAGCCTGCTTTCCATGGCATTTCCGGACGAGGATGCTGGAGAATACATCGATAAGAACGCAGCCCAGCTGGGCATGACACGGGCGCCCGGCAAGAAGGCGACCGCAACCATCAAGTTTACCGGCACCGACGGAACGGTGATCCCCGCAGGGACGGCACTCTATGCTCCGGAGAGCGGTTTGCAGTATCTGACAACCGGGGATACCATGATTATCAGCGGGATGGCAGAGGCTACAGCGGAGGCCGCAGAGATCGGGTCTGACTACAATCTCCCGGCTGGTTACATCACATCTATGTACGTTAATGTAGCTGGCGTTGTGACCGTCACCAACTCCACAGCTGCAGCCGGCGGCGTCAACGAGGAAAGCGATGCAGACTTTTACGCTCGGTATCATGACCGGCGGACGCTGCCTATCACATCCGGCAATAAAAATCACTATATTACCTGGGCAACGGAGACCACCGGTGTCAGCTACGCCAACTGCCTCCCGCTCTGGAATGGAAATGGCACGGTGAAGGTAGTGATTGCCGGAGATGACCGCGGCCCGGTTGATGAGGTGATTCGGAGCGCCTGCGCAGCTCACATTGAGGATGAGCGCCCCATCGGCGCCACCGTGACTGTAGTATCCGTAGCAGAGCGAGAGATTCCCGTGACGGCCAAGGTCACCTTGGCATCCGGATATACCACGGAGCAGGTTGGAGATCAGGTGGAGGCAGCCATCAACGAGCTGCTGAAAAAGCAGACTTTTGGCGAAGAATCTACGATTCCGTTCAGCCGCATGCTGGCCTGTCTGCTGCAGTGCCCCGGTGTTGCTGATTACAGCACATTTACCGTAGACGGCGGTACTGCGGCGATTACGCTGAAGGCGGAGGATGCTGCTGTGGTGGGTACCATCACCGTGACGGTATAAGGGGGGCGTGACCGGTGTTGAACGTACTGGATAAACTGACCGAGCGTGAGCTGGTACCCGGTTATCATCTGGCCTGCGCCCAGAGCCGAGCACTGATCGAGACGCTGGCAGATGCCAGCTTAGATGCAAAGGCAGCTCTGGAAGATGTGATGGATCAGTTTTTCGTAGAGACCGCGACCTGGGGACTGGATCTGTGGGAGCAGCAGGTTGGAATCGAGACAGATCACAGCCTGAGTCAGGCTGACCGCCGGGCAGCGATTAAGCAAAGTCTGGTTGCCAGCGGTAACACAACCGCGGAGATGGTCCGTCAGCTGGCCGAAGCAATCACTGGATACGAGGCCCGAGTCATCGTCAATCAGGATTACAGCTTTTCACTGGAATTTCTGGGAGAGAAAAACGAACTGGCCGACATTGACGTGGAGGGTCTGCGCTCCGTAGTGGAGCAGATCAAGCCGGCACACCTCAGATTTGTGATCTCCGGAGTGACCTGGGGAGACATTGAGAGCGTGGGGCTGACCTGGCAGTATTTTGAAACCAACAAAATGACATGGGCCGAATTTGAATCAAAATTCTGCGTCCATGCCAAAAAGTAAGGGGGAGATTTTATGCACAAATGGTTTTTGGTGGAGCCCTGGGAAAGCCAGGGCAAAGAAACGGAGGTGCCCCATGGAGAATAACTCCGCGCTGCACATCAAAACAGTGATCACCGGCGTCATTGCAACGCTCACCGCCCTGTGGGGCTGGTTCGGCTGGCTGGTGATCGTGTGGGTGTGCCTGATGTTGGCAGATTGGTTAGTTGGATCCGCCGTGGCCAGCAAGGAGGGGCGCTGGTCCAGCGCAAAGCTCCGGGAGGGGGCTTGGCATAAGGGCGGCATGATCGTCATCGTGTGCGTGGCGCTGGTGGCGGACTGGCTTATCAGCGCCATGATGGCAAATCTGCCTGGCGTCACATTGCCCTTTGATTATACGGTACTGATCGGGCCACTTGTGATTGTTTGGTACATTATTGGCGAATTGGGCAGTCTGGCGGAACACGCAGTTAATATGGGAGCCAAAGTCCCTGCGTGGCTGCCGAAGATCCTCGCCGCCGGCAAGTCTGCTGTGGATGCAGCGGGAGATAAAATTGCGGGGGACGACCCCAAAGACGACAACAGTTGATAACGGTTTATAACATAACCGTAAAATTTGAAAGGAGAAACACTATGGAAAAGAAGTTTGCTGAAATCATCAACGAGGGTAAGAAGAACGGCAAGAAGCTGAGCGAGATCAACGCCGAGCTGAAGGCAGCGGGGGCAACCTTCCATTTGGACTATACGATGACCTCCGACGGCCCCCAGGTTGGCTGGTCCGAAAAGGAGATGGCCGAGGGCTTTATTCCTGCTGAGGAGGAGCCCAAGGACGCCCAGCGCACCGTGGATATGCGCCGCCGTCCCGAGCTTGCCGGCACCAAGCAGATCCAGTGGATCCCCGGCGGCAAGTTCGAGGTTACCTATGACGAGGACGGTTATGCCAAAAGCGCGGTGAGAGTCAATGACTGACATCTTTGACTGTGCTCGGGCGCAGGTCTACTATAACCCTGGGAAGCTGACGCCGGCGCAGATCAAAGCAAAAACCGGCTGCACGCACATCATCAACGGCTATCTGTTCAACGGCAAATTTCAGCCGGTTGGCTGGACGGTGATTGATGGGAAAGTTATCAGCCGGGACGCCTATCAGGATTGGGGCATTTCCGTCGGCAGCGACGGCACGCCCAAGATGTTGACGGACCGGGGAGGATCTTTCCTCTCCGGCGTCCCTCTCCTGAAAGCGGGGGCCAAACTACACCGGGATCTGACGCCGGACGTGGCCCGGTCTGCCGCCCGGACGGCTGTGGGCTGGATGCCCAATGGGAAAATCTGCCTGTGGTGTGACAAAACCAGTTTGACCCGCGAACAGCTTCAGAATAAGCTGCTGGGCTTGGGGGTGGAGGATGCCATCATGCTGGACGGCGGCGGTTCCACTCAGGGCATTTTCCCCAAGGGCAAGGTCACAAGCTCCCGGAAGGTACCCACGCTGCTGCTGTTCTGGGAACGGAAGGCGGAGACCGCAAACCCTTCCCCGGCCCCAACCAAGCCGGAGGACCCGGCGCTGGCGTGGGGCAAGGCCAAGGGGCTGCTGACGGACAGCAATGCGGCGGAAACGCTGACCCGGACGGAACTGGTTCGGGTGCTGTACAAGCTGAAAGGAGAATAGGCATGGATGTTAAGGTCTACTCTCTGGCCACTGATGGGGACAAGTACCTGACTCCTCATTTCCAAGTGAAAGAGTTTCGCTGCCGTGATGGCAGTGACGTGGTTCTGATCCATGAGCAGCTTCCCTGGGATCTGGAGTCCATCCGGTATCAGGCCAGCCAAGAGCACGGCAAGGGGAAGGAGATTCCCCTCATTATCAACAGCGGCTACCGCACGGTGGCCTACAACAGCACGTTGAAAAACGCCAGCAAGCACAGTCAGCACCTTTACGGATACGCTGCGGATATCCACATGCCGGGAGTCTCTATCAAGGACCTGAAGCGATATGCCCGGAACGTGTCCCCCAACCATGGAGGCGTTGGGGTATATGGCAGCTTCCTTCACTTCGATAAGCGAGAGGTAAAGGCCGACTGGAACGGCTGAGAGAAATCGCCCCGCAGCGCAGTGCTGCAGGGCGATTTTTTCACGAGAAAAAGAGCGACACTCGACGAGGACCAGTCGTCGGATGCCACTCTCCTGTGTTTGGCGCATAGATCAGCCAAAACTGATACAATCGCCGTCTTCTCTACACGGTAAGATTGTATCACGTTTCGGGTGGTCTGACAAGGGACCAGGCTGGTTTATATTGTGCTGAAGGATGGTTTTGTATGACGGCCAGAAAGCCTGAAAATCAATGACTGAGGTACACACAAAAGTACACACTTGCCATTTATATGGGCTAAATAACGTTTACCAAAAGTTAATAAAAACAGCAGTTTTATGTACTATCTAGTTACTTTTTTGCCCCGATAAAAGGCGGCGTCTGGTTCGAATCCAGTCGGGCGTACCAAAAAGGATGATTTCTTATGAAATCATCCTTTTTTATTCGTGGGTGAGCGATTTGCAAGTTGGGATCAAATGTCCTGTTCTGTCAGGCGGCAGATGTGTTCTTCTTCCTCTAACTCGAAGGAGTAGAGCCCATCTGCCTCCAGTTCTTTCGCCATGCCCCACGCCAGCTTGAAGCCTGCTGTGAAGCTCATCAGTGTGGACTCAGCCAGCAATGCGTTCTGCGCGTCCAACAGCCGCAGTAGTTTCTTCCGTCCTGCGGCATCCATGTCCCGCCGCAGTTCCGCTTGGACACGGTCGGCCTGTGCGTCCAGTTCTGGATGTGGCTGCCGGTCGAAACGCTTTTGCAGAGCCTTCATGTAGTCGTACATCGCGGCACCTCCTTTTTGGCAACCACAACACATACCACAACTCCGTGCGCAAAGCTACTGCTATTTTCCAATGTGCTGATCATATTCATATCTCCAGCATCCCTTGTAGTCCTGCGCTGGCGGCCTTTTTGTTCTTATCGAAGGCGTGGGTGTAGATGTCCAGCGTGGTGGAGGGCTGGCTGTGACCGAGGATGCCCGCCACCGTGGCCACATCCGTGCCGCCCGCGATCATCAGACTGGCGGCGGTGTGCCGGAGGGAATGGACGTTCAGTTCCCGCGGCAGGCCGTTCTTCTTGAGGATCAGCTTGAAGCGGTAGGTGAAGGTGGTGGGCGTCATGGGGAGCCGCGCCCCTTGGCGGCGGAACAGAAAGTCATCATCGGTCAGTTGCCGCTGATCGTAGGTTTCGGTGATGTATGCACATTCCCGTTGATACTCCCGCAGGAGACTTTCCATCTCGGCGGAGAAGTACACATAGCGGTTGCCTGCGCGGGTCTTTGGTTCCTTGACAAAGATCTCCTCGTCCGTCACCTTGACGGCGTTGCGGCAGATGTGGATGGAACGCTGCTCCCAATCAATGTCGCACCACTTTAGTCCGCAGCACTCGCCCCGCCGCATTCCCGTGGCGATGATGAGCTTGAAATAAGTTTCGTACTTGATGCTCTCGCCCTCCAGTGCGGCGATGATCTTCTGCGCCGTTTCCTCGTCCGCAATCTTCTTTTCGCACTTGCGCCCGGCGTAGCGGTAGGTGCGCCAAGCCGGATTATGCGAAAGAAAGCCACCCTCCACGGCATCAGAGAGGATGCTGCACAGCGTTGCGTGCACGCCCTCAATGGTGTACTCGGAGAGTGGCTTTTTCGTATCGGGACTGATGACTTTTCGCAGTTCTGCGTAGAAATTCCGGAAGTGTTCCGGCCGCAGCTCGGTGAGCTTGTAGTGCCCCAGCGCCGGGAGGATGCGTTCGATGTCCTGCCGGTCACGGCGGATGGTGGACTTGGCCAGCTTGCCAGGAGCGATGTCCGTCAGCCACAGGTCGATGTATTTTGCCAGCGTGAGCTGCTGGACGGGCTGCGGCGTGTGGCGGCATTCCCGCTCAAAGAGGACGGCCTGTTCGTTGAGCCACTTTTCCACCTGCCTGGGCGTCAGCTCTTCCGGAGGGTGGACGGTTTTCTGCTGGGGCTTGATGCGCTTGCCGTTGTAGTCATAGCCCATGGACACCACGATGAGATAGCTGCTGCCGCGCTTGCGGATGCTTGCCATAAAAATGACCTCTCTTTCATTTGACCTCGGTACAGTTGAGGCTTATTTTGTAAGCACAACATACCGCAAGCGCGGCGGTAAAGCTATTACAATTTTCTTGAAAAAATGAATTTCTACGAAAGCAACAATCATGCGCTGTGCCGCTTCGGAGAACAGGCGGCGAGATTGAAAATCTGTCCGCCGTCCGGACGGAGCATGGTGAGCATGGAGTCTGCCGCCTGCTCCTTCTGCGCCTGCTGGGGGTGGCAGTAGGTGCGCTCCAGAAAGCCGGTGTCCGCATGGCCGACAAGGTCTGCCACCGTCTGCTTGTCCACGCCGCAGTGCAGAAGCGAGGTCACGAAGTAGTGCCGCAGGGTGTGAAGGTGGTACTCCCGCGGAAAGCCGATGGTTTCATAGATCTTCCGCAGCCGCTTGGTAAAAGTGTCCGGGTGGATGAGCTGCCCCTGTTCGTCGGTGAAGAGGTAGGGACTGAGCTTGCGGCGCTGCTTGTCCGCCTCCATCTGCTTGCGGCGCTTGTAGGCGAGGAGGATGCCCCGCAGGTCGGAGGAGAGATAGACTTCACGGCTCTTACCGTTTTTGGTGCTGCCCTCCACGATGCCCTTGCCGGGAACGCTGCTGCGGGAGCGGCTGACGGTGAGTAGCAGACCGTTTTGCGTGCCGGTAAAGTCCGACCATTGTAGAGCGCACAGCTCGCCCCGGCGGCAGCCGGTGTACATGGAGAGCAGGTAGAACAGACGGTAGTGCCGCGGCTCCTTTGCCAGCGCGTCCAGCAGCTTTTCCACCTCGCCTCGCGTGGGAATGCGCTGCACCGTGCGCTGCGGTGTGGGCAGGTCTAACATCCGCGCGGGATTCTTTTCGATGATCTCATTGCGCTTGGCATCGCTGAGCACGGCGGAGACCACAGAGAGGTATCGCTGCGCGGTGGATTCGTTGATGCGCTTTCCGTGGTGCTTGCGCTTACGCAGCTCGGAGAGCATATTTTCCAGTGCCATCGGTCGGAGCTTGTTGAGGCGGATGCCGCCGATCATGGGATACACCACCTCCAGCATCCGCCGGTATGCAGCGATGGTGCTGGGGGCGTATTTGGTCTGCCGTTTCAGCCAGCGGGAGGCGAATTCCTCAAAGGTCATCTCACCGTCCTCGGCGTAGCCAGTCTTGAAGCTGCGCTCCAGCTCCTCGGCGGCGTGGGCGACATACTGCCCAATTCCGCGCTTGGGGACACCGGGCGGGACTTGGATGGTCTTTGCCTTGCTGATCTTTTTGCCGTTGGGCCGGTAGCCGTTGCTGACGGTGATCTTATATCGCCGCTCATCTAATTTTTTGATGCTTGCCATTTTTAGAACCCTCCCATGGCTTGCTGCTGTTTTTCTTGCACAGCCTGCTGATCCAATTTTTCTTTCACCGCCAGAGCCGCGCCTGCGGCGAAGCCAATCGCCGCGCCGAAGTTTTCAGCGGCGATCTTCGCCTCCATGCGCCGCCGCTTTTCCTCGGCATCCTCATCCTCGTCCATCAATGTCCCCACAGCGGTCAGTCCGGCCACGGCGGGGATCAGAGGAACAGGCCGCGGATCGCCGCCGCGCCATACCACCCTGCCAGTGCCGCCGTGCCAAGGATCAGCACCAGCATGATCCACTTGAGGGCCACCA
>OLSX01000235.1_pt1 | contig 55372 bp, 30 predicted proteins | sample 1673141 | NCBI WGS metagenome assembly OLSX01 (sample SAMEA3136759, study PRJEB25190) | human gut metagenome | biome: human gut; feature: human-associated habitat; material: faeces | place: Austria | collected 2013 | reverse complement strand
CCTTTGTTAACCTTAAATCTAATACTATGAAAAACACATTGCAAAGATACGGACTCTTGGGAAATTAGCAAATAATCCAAGTAAAATAGCATGTTTTATAACACGTTTTAAGATTTTCTTCCTGCTTGTTAAGAAATTGGACCTGCTTTTTTAAAAGGATGCAACACTAATTGTGAAAATTGAAACAGGAAATTCCGTTGATTCTCTGACGAAAAACTGTTATCTTTGCTCCGATAATCTCATTATTCACTCAACAAAAAAGAAAAGGAGCGAACCGTGAACGAAGAAGAAATCGTGCTTACCCCCATGATGAAACAGTTTCTGGACTTGAAAGCCAAACATCCGGATGCAGTGATGCTGTTTCGTTGCGGTGACTTTTACGAAACATATTCTACAGACGCCATTGTTGCATCTGAGATTTTAGGAATTACACTGACAAAACGCGCTAATGGGAAAGGAAAGACCGTTGAAATGGCAGGATTTCCCCATCATGCGCTCGATACATATCTTCCGAAGTTGATTCGTGCCGGAAAGCGTGTAGCTATCTGCGACCAGTTGGAAGACCCGAAACTGACGAAGAAACTGGTGAAAAGAGGTATCACCGAACTGGTTACTCCCGGTGTCTCTATCAATGACAATGTACTGAATTATAAAGAAAATAACTTCCTGGCTGCCGTTCACTTCGGAAAGGCTTCCTGTGGAGTTGCTTTTCTGGATATATCTACCGGTGAGTTTCTCACTGCGGAAGGTCCTTTCGACTATGTAGACAAATTGCTGAATAACTTCGGACCGAAAGAGATTCTTTTTGAACGGGGCAAACGCCTGATGTTCGAAGGTAACTTCGGCAGCAAGTTCTTTACTTTCGAACTGGATGACTGGGTCTTTACTGAAACTACCGCCCGCGAGAAACTGCTGAAACACTTTGAGACCAAAAACCTGAAAGGCTTCGGGGTGGAACATCTGAAGAATGGTATTATCGCTTCCGGCGCTATCCTGCAATATCTGACGATGACACAGCATACACAGATCGGGCATATCACTTCGCTGGCCCGTATCGAGGAAGATAAGTATGTGCGTTTGGATAAGTTTACTGTCCGCAGCCTCGAGTTGATCGGCAGTATGAATGATGGCGGCAGTAGTTTGCTCAATGTGATCGACCGGACAATCAGCCCGATGGGGGCCCGTCTGCTGAAACGCTGGATGGTTTTCCCGTTGAAAGATGAGAAGCCCATCAATGACCGTCTGAATGTGGTGGAATACTTTTTCCGTCAGCCGGACTTTAAGGAGCTGATTGAAGAGCAGTTGCACCTGATAGGAGACCTGGAACGTATTATCTCCAAAGTAGCCGTAGGACGGGTGTCGCCACGTGAGGTAGTTCAGCTGAAGGTTGCTCTGCAGGCTATTGAGCCCATTAAGCAGGCTTGTCTCGAAGCGGATAATGCCAGTCTGAACCGGATAGGCGAAAAACTGAATCTTTGCATTTCTATTCGTGACCGGATTGCTAAAGAGATCAATAATGATCCTCCTTTGCTGATCAACAAAGGTGGAGTGATTAAAGACGGTGTGAATGAGGAACTGGATGATTTGCGCCGTATCTCCTACTCCGGGAAAGATTATTTGCTGCAGATACAGCAGCGTGAGAGTGAGCAGACGGGTATTCCGAGCTTGAAGGTAGCTTACAATAATGTATTCGGTTATTATATAGAAGTCCGCAACATACATAAGGATAAGGTTCCGCAGGAATGGATTCGTAAGCAGACGCTGGTCAATGCAGAACGCTATATCACACAGGAACTGAAGGTATACGAAGAAAAGATTCTGGGAGCGGAAGATAAGATTCTCGTCCTGGAAACCCAGCTTTATACTGACTTGGTGCAGGCATTGACGGAGTTCATCCCGCAGATACAGGTTAATGCAAATCAGATAGCCCGTCTGGACTGCCTGTTGTCTTTCGCTAATGTGGCGCGTGAGAATAATTATATTCGTCCGATTATTGAGGATAATGATGTGCTGGATATCCGCCAGGGACGTCACCCTGTGATTGAAAAGCAGCTTCCGATTGGTGAGAAGTACATTGCCAATGACGTAATGCTGGATAGTACCACACAGCAGATCATCATTATCACAGGTCCGAACATGGCAGGTAAGTCTGCGCTCTTGCGCCAGACTGCACTGATTACGCTGTTGGCGCAAATCGGTTCGTTTGTACCTGCGGAACGTGCTCATATCGGCTTGGTAGATAAGATTTTCACCCGTGTGGGTGCCAGTGATAATATTTCGGTAGGCGAGTCTACTTTTATGGTGGAAATGAATGAGGCTGCGGATATTTTAAATAATGTCTCTTCCCGGAGTCTGGTGCTATTCGATGAGTTGGGGCGCGGTACGTCTACTTATGACGGTATTTCTATTGCCTGGGCCATCGTAGAGTATATCCACGAACATCCGAAAGCGAAAGCACGCACCTTGTTTGCCACCCATTATCATGAACTGAACGAGATGGAGAAATCCTTCAAGCGTATCAAGAACTACAATGTGTCTGTGAAGGAAGTGGACAATAAAGTGATTTTCCTCCGTAAGCTGGAACGTGGAGGAAGCGAACACTCCTTCGGTATCCATGTAGCAAAAATGGCGGGTATGCCGAAGAGTATTGTGAAGCGTGCCAATGCCATTTTGAAACAATTGGAATCGGATAACCGTCAGCAAGGTATCTCCGGCAAACCATTAGCGGAAGTCAGTGAGAACAGAAGCGGTATGCAACTCAGCTTCTTCCAGTTGGATGACCCGATACTTTGCCAGATTCGCGATGAGATACTCAATCTGGATGTGAATAATCTTACTCCGATTGAGGCGTTGAATAAGCTGAATGATATTAAGAAGATAGTCAGGGGCAAATAATGATGAACTGCACTCCTAAAGTTCTGTGTCCAACTTTTGGGGTGCAGTTCAGTTATTTCCTGCACCCGTAGATTTCCACATCCCCAATGCGGGCTATACCATCTTCCCCTGCATCCTGTATCAGCAGGCGTACATATCTTCCGCTTGTCGGAGTGATATCTACGTCCGTCACAGATACTGTATTTCCTTTTTGGATATCTACACGAGTCCATTTCTTACCGTCCTGACTGACTTCTATTGAAAAAGACCGTGTATTTAGTCGTTCCGGCAGTCCTGCGTTTCCGGCATGACGTACTACATAACGACTGATCAGGTATTCATTTTTAAAATCGAATTGTATCCAAGCGCGATTCCCTTCTTTCTTAGATATCCACAGGTGTCCTTCGCAGGGCGTGCCGTCTGCTGCAAACTTCGTTTCTGTGGAAGTCGGACTGGAAGTTATCTTCATTTTGGGTAAGAGTGTCAGATTGAAAGGCAGGTAATTGGCCTGATTGTGAAGATTGAAGAAATGGTCGCCCCGGCAGATTACAATATTGCCCGGTGATAGTTCTTCCAGACGCTTCTTCAAGACAACGATATTGTCCGGTCCCATTTTCCAGGATTCACCTTGTGCGGAAAGGAATATGGGATGCGAACCGTCAAATTTGGCTATGGTGTCTCTCCAGAAGGAGTAGATTACATCCACTCCGTTGGCATAACAAGGAAGATTCGGAACGAAGGCGAGTTTATGGTCCTGTATGTAAGTCGGCACTTTATACGGGCGTCGTTCCCAGTCTTGTTGTGTCAGGCCGTACAGGTAACGGCAGTTACGGGCATAAGCTCCCATTTGCTTCTGATTTACTTCGTCCCAGATGGTGATGACACGTAGTCCGCTTTTCTCCAGGTATTGCTGGGTCAGTTTTGCATAAGGGGTGAAGTCTGTTCCGGAGGTTGCATTCCAAAGATAATTGTGAGCGTCGTAAATCAACGAATATCCCATACCGGAGGGGCCGGATGCAAAGAAGTCGTTGGGGGTGGCTGTCGTGTAATAATGATTAAGCAGTCCCGGTCCGAAGTCCACTAATCCCGGGCTGATCGTCCAGTTGATAGGTATCACGCCTCTTCCTTTCTTGTCCCATAGTTCGGACATGGCATGCTGGCAGTATTGCACGTTGTCGCCGTCGCTCATATATAGTGCCAGATAAATTTTGTTTTCCAGTGCGGGCATTTTGGGTATTTCCGGATACTGAATCTGCTGTTGCATGCCTGCATACACTGTTGTATTTTCATAGAAATCGGAAGGGATGGTTGAGAGCCCATATTCTGTGGCAAGGCCTATACCGGAGCGTTCTTCGGCATACCAACCGGTAATGATGCTTTCTCCCGGCTGCATGGTTTTCATAAACTTGCGTAATACTGTATTTTCTTTCCAGTCACGTGCGTCCAGCCACACGATAGCTGCTCCTGATGCAACTGCCAAGTCGCGTACAAAGCCGCGTTGGGGCGGAAGGCTGATGAGCAGACGGTGCGTGCACTTTTTCCAGTACTGGTCGTACATGTATTCGTAGATTTCCGTGGCTTTGGTGTAAGGCAGCTTTCTGAGGTCTGCCAATACGGGAAGCTGGATATTTTGTTGCTTTAAAAGCTCGTATAGTTGGGAAGTTACGGGAATTGCATCTTCCAGTCCGGCAACTGTTGAGGCCAGGTTCAGGTAATGGATGCTCTTTTCCGGATCGTATAGAATCACTCCTTTCAGTTCATTCTTGTATTTGCTTACTAACCGCATGTATTGGGTAGCTTCGAGTTCGTTGACGGATAAATTCAGCAAGCGGGGCCATTTATGTTTACCTTCGCTGAAATGCTCGTACAAGAAGATGCGTGGTTGCCGCTTGTTGATTATACCCTGTACAGCCAGCAGCATCGTCTTTTCTTCCGAAGATAGCTTACCCTGTTTCATATCTATTCCGTCCAGCTGTGATGCAGGAGTGGCAAAATGAGGCAGCATCTGACCTGCCGGCCAGTAAGTTCCGCTTTCTATGGTTTGGTGTTGGCTGACAGGAATGTATTGGTTGGTTCCCTGTTGAGCATATAATACAGAGACTGGCAGGGATATAAAGCATGTCAATATAAGAAGTTGTCTATAGAATAGTTTCATTGCTATGTGTATTAGTGTGTTTCATTTCAGAAACTCTTCCACCTTTTTGTAAAATAAAGAAAGATGATGACCGTCAATAAACCCGTGATGAATAGTCATGGCGATAGGCATCACCAGCTTGCCTTCCCTTACGACGGCTTTTCCGGCATTCAGCAGCGGATAGTTGTTACCACTTTTCTTTTCCTGTGTGCCGGTGATGGAAGTAAAATATAAGTCGGGAGTTGCGCTAAGCAGAATCAGCCCGTAATCTCCGTCGGCTACTTCTCCGTTTTCTGCTGCATACGGATCACCGTCTTCGGGGATGGCTTCAATAATCATTTTGGCTTCCCGATAGAAAGTGTCGAAATCGTTGTGGTAAGGAAAACGAGTGGTGAAGAACTTGCCGTTCTCTTTTATCTTGATGGGGGAAAGCATATCTATGGCGTCATAGAGCACCACACGCCCCTCCGTATCGATGCGGTAACGAAACTCCGGAATCTCGTTGGCTGCACGCAGCACTGCGTACAGATAGTGGAGAAAGAAAGACTGTCCCGCCGCTTTGGCTCGCTGTTTGGCGCCTCCGCATTCTACTTCCGAGGTAATGGATAATTGGGGATTCTGGAAATGGCGGAAGAAGTTGAAATTCTCCTTCCGCTCCCAGTTTTCTATATCTATAATCCGTTTCATTTCTTAGCCACTTTCTTCCGGTCATAGAAGAACATGAAGTAGATACCTATGATGATGAATGGAACGCTTAGCCATTGTCCCATGTTGAACATCATGTGATCTTCGAAGGCTTCCTGATTCTCCTTCACAAATTCGATGAAGAAACGGAAGGTGAAGATATAAGCCAGGCAGAGACCGAAGAAGAATCCACGGTGTAGTTTCTTGCTATAATTCTTGTAAAGATAGAACATGATGAAGAACAGAATCAGGTAGGCAATCGCTTCGTAAAGCTGTCCCGGATGGCGGGGCAACATGTCTACCCGTTCGAACACGAATGCCCAGGGCACGTCGGTCGGTTTACCGATAATTTCGGAGTTCATCAAGTTTGCCAGACGGATGAAGCAGGCAGTGACAGGCGTAGCGACAGCAATCATGTCCACTACATCCATATAATGAAGCTTCGTCTTGCGGCAATACAGCCAGAGAGCGATCATCAATCCAAGTGTACCTCCGTGGCTGGCAAGTCCTTCGTAACCGGTGAATTTCCATCCTCCGCCGGGCAGGAACTTGATTGGCAGAAGCATTTCCACAAATCCTTTTCCGCTTGTCAGATACTGTCCCGGATCGTAGAACAGGCAGTGTCCCAGACGCGCGCCAATCAGAATTCCGAAGAAACAATAAAAGAAGAGGGGATCAAATTTCTTCTCGTCTATTTTTTTGTCACGATATTGGTAGTGGACGATGATGTAGGCAAAGAAGATTCCTACTGCCCACAATAATCCGTAGTAACGGATAGAAATGCCGAACAGGTTGAATAGTTCGGGGTTCGGATTCCAATTGATAGATAATAAGAGGCTATTCATGTTGGATAACGGTTTACGGTTTGATAATTAGTGTTTTGTGAATTTTTCGGCAACCATCCGGTAAGTTGGTATGTCGATACCTTGCTCCTCGGCTGCTGCAATCATGTCAAACAGCAAACCTTGTATTTCCGATTCATGTCCCCGTGCCAGATCCTTTTGCATGGAAGCGGTACTGTCGGGATCGAGTTTATCAATGACTTTCAAATTGTAGCTGACCGGATCTTCGGGAAATTCGACTCCTAGTTTACGTCCCAGTGCAGCACTCTCGGTAGAAAGCCCGATGAATGTATCCCGTACTTTTCCCTGTTTCTGCACCTCGCCCATCGGTACGTCGTAGTAGGCTCCGGTGACAGCCATTGCCGAGATAAACGACCATTTGACAAATGTATCCCGATTGATGTCCGGAGAGATTTCAGCCTTGATTCCACTTTCCTGAAGATCTTTCTGAATAGCTTCCAGAATGCCCGGAGCTACCTGTGTCCCTTTGTGGGCACCATACACCAGCCGGAAGATTTTTCCCATCTGGGTTATTTCTCCCACACCGGAAACAAAGCCTACAATGTAGATACATCCATCCAGTACGGTTACCTCCGGAACCAGGCGCTGAATGCGCGGACCGGTTCCGTAAACATTCAGGATAGGGATAACGACCGTCTTGTCGTGTGATGCCCTTTTGATGAGTTCGGTAATCGAATCGACGGAATATCCTTTCACGCAGACAAAGATCACGTCTGCTTTTCCATTGAATTTTTCTGCATTCATAGCAGGGATAGCCAGCGCATGCTCTCCCTTTAAATCTGATTTCAGTTTCAGGCCGTTTGTCTGTATGGCCTGCAGATGAGCTCCGCGGGCAATACAAGTAACATCTTTTCCGGCAAGTGACAAGAATCCTGCGATACTGCCACCGACGCCTCCGGTTCCTGCAATGAGATATTTCATAATTTAATGAAGAATTAAGAATGAAGATTTATGAATGAAGAAAAGTGACGGGTGGAGTTTCTGCCTGATACTAAATTCATCATTTTTAGTTCTTCATTCTTCATTTATTATTATACGTTGAAGCGGAAGTGCATGATGTCGCCATCCTGTACTACATATTCTTTTCCTTCCACACCCAGTTTTCCGGCTTCCTTGACGGCTGCTTCCGAACCGTATTGGATATAATCATCGTATTTGATAACTTCTGCACGGATAAATCCTTTTTCGAAGTCAGTATGGATTACACCTGCACATTGCGGAGCTTTCCATCCTTTCTCATAAGTCCATGCACGTACTTCCTGTACGCCCGCTGTGAAGTAGGTTTCGAGGTTCAGCAGCTTGTAAGCTGATTTGATAAGACGTGCAACACCCGATTCTTCCAGGCCTACTTCGGCAAGGAACATCTGGCGGTCTTCGTATGTTTCCAGTTCTGCGATGTCTGCTTCGGTTTTTGCAGCGACAACGAGGATTTCTGCGTTTTCATCCTTTACGGCTTCACGAACCATGTCTACGTATTTGTTGCCGTTTACGGCACTTGCTTCGTCTACGTTGCAGACGTACATTACCGGTTTGCTGGTCAACAGGAAAAGTTCGTGAGCGATTTTCTGCTCGTCTTTTGTTTCAAAGGTCACGGTACGTGCGGATTTTCCTTGTTCCAGAGCATCCTTGTATTGCACGAGTACGTCATAAGCTTGTTTGGCAGCTTTGTCTCCACCTGTCTGAGCCTGTTTTTGTACTTTCTGTATACGGCTTTCGATTGTTTCCAGGTCTTTCAGCTGAAGTTCATAGTCGATAATTTCCTTATCGCGGACGGGGTTTACGCTTCCGTCTACGTGTGTCACGTTATCATCGTCGAAGCAACGAAGTACATGGATGATTGCGTCTGTTTCGCGGATATTGGCAAGGAACTTGTTTCCCAGTCCTTCGCCTTTGCTTGCACCTTTCACCAGTCCGGCGATGTCTACGATTTCTACTGTCGTAGGAACAATTCGTTGGGGGTGTACCAGCTCTGCCAGTGCGTTCAGACGTTCATCGGGAACGGTGATAACACCTACATTCGGTTCGATTGTACAGAAGGGGAAGTTTGCCGCTTGCGCTTTTGCGTTTGACAAACAGTTGAAAAGTGTCGATTTACCTACATTCGGAAGTCCGACAATACCACATTGCAATGCCATATTAATCTATTATTTCTTTTATTATGATCCATACATGTGAGCAATGGGTTGGCACTAATCTTCCGATAAAAACAGTCCTGATTGCCAACTTGCTCATTTTAGTTTGCAAAGATAATCATTTTTTGAGCTAATGAGGGAAACTTGGTATACTTTCTGTCTTTTTCTGATAATTGTGCAGGCTGGAAAAAGGTTTTGAGCAAATTGACAAAATGAATTTTTAGTCTCCTTAGAATGCCGTTTTCCTGCCCGACGGCGGGAACGGATGGAAATAAAGGAATGAAAATCTGTATTTCGTTCATAAATAGGGTGGTATATGAATCTTTACAACTCTAATAATTCGGTATTCATACCTTTCCTGTCAAATAGGGTAGCTTGACTTGTTGGATACCGTTAGCTGACATGCAGAACATTAATGGCTGACATGTCAGGTAGCCTTACTCAACGTGTCAGTCATTAATGTGCTGCAAGTTGGATATATATATTCTGCATGTCAGGTAACAACACTTTTGCATAATCTTCCATTCAAACGGGACAGATATACAGATCATCTGTATATTCATGCATTGCCTTATTTCCCCGGAGGCCGGTTTGCTCGTTTTTAAAAATGCATCTGTCAGCAGAATCGTCAATATGGTGCCATTAGTTTTCTTATTCTTCGGTTTTTCTCTCTACTTTGATATTTTTCACTGCTATGTAGTTGATGTCGGATGGTTTGAATGTTTCCGGATGTTTGTCCATAATAAGCTGATTTTTGCAGATAATGGAAATAAGTAAAATAAATTTCTGATGCAGTTTACGTATATCCCGTTGGACAGGAGTGAACATAACAGGACGGATGCATATTTAGAATGGCCGAACAGGATAAAATAAAAGATGACCTTCGCAGGGCATCTTTTATTATCATTGTAAAGTGAACTTTAAGAAGTCATTGGTACACCTACCATGACGCCAAGCGTTTTATCTTCTGCAGGTATAAGTGCAGACATTACATATTCGCTGTTATTGTTGTATAAGACTGGCCAGCTTTTGATAAAGAACCTATGCCCTTTAAAATAATTATCCAGAATGGGAGATAAGCATTCATCGAATTTCTCATGGTTCGGATTGCTTGTATCGAATGGGGTATAATCTCCAAAAGTAATGGAGCCATCCGTGTTTTTCTCATAATCAAAACTGTAGTAGAAGCCATATGTATCCGAGCCGAGTGAACCGTTTTGATACATCCGGTAACCGACTTCTATTATGCTTCCGTCTATATACATGTGTATAGCGACATATACAATGTAATATTGCGTTTGAGTAAATGCAAACATATTTGAAACTGCTGCTTTATGCTTGTCGAAATATTCGGATGACCATTGGTTTTGCATATTATTGTATACTACCATTGTTTGATGTAAAACTCCTGGAGGTGCATTGAACAAAGGAACAATGGGAGTCGTTCCCCCTTTGATTTCAAGTACATCATTCCCTATTTGTGTGCTGTATCCGTTAGATGTTTTATTAAACTGGTAAATTTCATATCCGTCAAGGATTAATGGTTTCATCATTATGATGTTTCCATTCAAGTCTATTTTCGACCCTTCCACTTGCAAATCGGGGTTTCCGTTATTGGCAGATAAAAAACCGGTTTTACGGCCATTGGATACAAAATCATACGCTTTTCCTTTGTACGAGAAGGTATAATATTTATTCTGATATATGGGAGCTTGGTCTTGATTTTCCATTAAGGCTCCTTTCATTATGGCTTCTTTTTCTTCATGAGTTGCTTTAGTAAGGGTTGCAGCCATTTTATTTTTTCTCCCTTTTAGAACAAACTGATCATTTTTGTAAGATATGATTTCGTATTCATAGTCTGCTCCCAAGCCTGTTCCTGCTTGTCCGGCACCATTCATCAGCTGGTTAGGATCTGCAAAAATGGATAAAAAAGAATAAGTGTCAAATGAAAGTGTTGGCGCTTGCAAGGCTTTTAAAACATAGCTGCTTTCAAAAGAACTTGATTTTAATTCACGGTAATATTCTACGTAGTCAAACATCATAATCACTCGCTTATCCGCCGTAAATTGCATCCATAACGTGTGGATACCCCCTAACTGAGTGTTGATTTCTGCTACCCATCCGTCCGGAGCATCTGTAAGTATGTCTGTATATTCCTGCATTTTATCCTGTATTCGCTTATCCGGATTCTCCATATAAATGTCGGTTTCGTTATTGCAGGATGAAAGTATGCCGCACAATGCTACACAGACTAACAAATAATATGTATATGTTATTTTCATGATTATTTATTCTTGAGTGTTTTCTTTTACAATTTGGTTAATAGCATCTTGAACTAAAGAAACTAGTCCTTTATTTCCCATGGCATCGTCATAGAACTGTACATTCCAGACATTTTTAAAATAATTGATAACTATTTCCTCTTTTGCCAATAGTCTGGTTAAAGCCGTTTGTGCTTGGGCGGCAAGGGCTATGCGTTGGGCTGCTTGCTCTGGAGTTTCGTTATCCGTAGGTTTGGAGTTAGTCAGGCTTTCAAGCAACTCAATCCGGTAATCGCGCCATTCTTTTCCATATACCATGATTAGTGAAGCTACTTCTACGAAGTCTTCATCTGCTCCGGACATGGCATATGCAGAATAGAATCCAGCGAGTAATGCACTGACTTCAGTTTCGGAAGTCCATCCGGTAGGGTTGTAATCTCCGGCTGATATCTCTTTAAAGCTGGCGTTATACATTTTTGTCTGGTGCAGAATGTGTGCAAACTCATGCTCTATGGTATGCATGATAGAACGTATCCATTCTGCATCTCCCGGATTATAACTATTGCCATCGAATAAGGTGATTTTGCGGGCGCCTTCTGCTTGTCCCAATACCTGACTGCCATCCGGATTATATTCAGGACTGCCTACTAGTATAATCTTCTTAGGGGTCATCTCCTTAAGAAATCTTTCACCTGCCAATTGTTTATACGGTTCAAACCAAACTCGTTGTATCATATCCATGGACGGTTTTACAAAACGTTCCATGATAGGAACGAGCTGGGCAGTGGTATTCAACTCATAACTGTTCCATTTATATTTCACCTCAATGTTATACAGTTTGGTATAATTATCATATAACCATTTGTCCAGCTCATTTTGCTGTTCGTCATTTCCGCCTAAACCATAAATTTCTTGTTCGAGGTTAAGGTCGTCTTCATTACAAGCGGTAAAAAGGAACATACTTATACCCGATAGTAACAAGAGCCCTGCTTGTATCCATTTTATTATGTGGTTCTTTGTTCTCATTTTTATTCCCATGAATTGTTTACATTATCTCTTGGATTAAGTTTGATTCCCGATATAGTTGCCATCTCCGGAATTTGTAGAACTCTGCGGTCATCATCCGGCATTAGCGTCGATTTGCTTCCGTTGACTTGAGTATGAGTGACAGGAATATTCCAACGTACGATATCATACCATCGGAGTCCTTCGTTATGGAATTCTATAGCTCTGAAATCAAGTATTGCGAGCAGAATACCTTTCTTTAGGTCATTCCAAGCTCCTGTCTGATTATACTTATTAATGAAATAATCATTGTTTTTGATTTTGCTTCTATAGAAGTTCAGTATTTTATCATGTGTGATACATAACTCTTTAGAATCATAGTATCTGTTTGAGGCCGGGCTCCTTCCCATGACAAGACGCTGGCTGGCATATAGATTTAAATCGGCTATAGCTTTGTCATACTGATCAAGCATCAAATAGGCTTCTGCCCGATTGAGCAATACTTCTTCCATTCTTAGAACAGGAATATTGGCATATGGTAGAAAGTTAGATGCATCCAAAGATTCCTGTTTGGTTATTTGCGTAAATTTAGGAATGAAATAGAAATTTGATGTCCCATAATAAGGGATAGCCCACATGCCGTTTGCTACATTGTCAGCATTGACTGTTTTACTGATGTCAGTAGAAGACAATCCATATCTTGAATAAAAAGGTAGCTCTCCCCACGCAATAGAAGATAATGCTTCTGTGATCAGGAGATTGGCATTGGTAGAAGAACTGCAAAAGTATGATCTCATTTCAATGTATCCGCTTGCATTCATATAGGTAGTCGCAAACGGATGAAAGTTGTTGTTTACGAACGACAGAGCTGGATCATTTTTTGATACATTCTGCTGTAAGGTTCCATCCTGGTTTTTGAGGGGTTCTCCATCATCATCTGTCAATGTCTCGAATTGTGCCGGAACGGGAATAAGTGAGTTTGCATATTCGAGCACTTTATCATACTTTTTCATTAATAGGTACAAACGCGTACCGAAAGCAGCAGCCGATTTCTTGTTGAAATGATATTTGGGGGCAGTATAAATACTTCCGTCCGTCATTAGTGGATAGCCTTCTTCAAAGTCTTGTGTGATCTTTCTGTATGTATCGGCAACCGTTTCTCTGTCATATCGTTCTACTGGCTTAGTTTCGGGCTTTTCTACATAAGGAATGCCCGGATATAAGGATGCGGTCGACTCATCATACTGTTGGGCAAAGAGAGAGGCCAGACAAAAATGTGAGAAAGCCCTGGTCATGAGTGCCTCCCCTTTTGGGGTGATAGTTGTAGCGGGTTCTCCCAATTCTTCAATAGATTCCAGTGCCTGGTTGGACACTGCAATGGCCGCATAACATCCTGTCCAGAAGCTTTCAAAGGAGTCATTACTGTTTTCAATAACATCTTTCCATAAGAAATTCTCACCCATGAAGTTGAACAGTGATGAAGGCTGAGATCCGTAATATGTACTTCCAAAGTCGGTTATATTGTCACATCTGCTGTTGACGATGGCCGCATACGAGACTTTTGGGTAAGCATTGACCAGTAATGCAGATATTTTGTCCGGGGAATCTATTTGGGTACGTTCATCGGGCACTTTGTCCAGAAAGTCGGAGCAGCTGCAACAAAGAGAGGTGATTCCTATATATACGTATGTTTTAATTCTTTTCATGTATATGGATGATTTAGAAACTAACATCTAATGAGAAAATAATTTGCTTTTGTATGGGTTGGGCCACACCACCTGTATTTACGAATTCCGGGTCCTGTCCGTTTAATTTCTTATCAGAGTACAGTAACCATAAGTTCTTACCTGTTACGCGTAAACGAATATCCGAAAAGACTTTCCAGGATTTAAATAGCTTTTGAGGAATGCTATATCCGAGTGAAAGAGATTTAAGACGGATAAAGTCACCTTTAGCAACGCGTACATCCGAATAGTTGTAAGCGGAATAAGGATATGTGCCATTCAGATCGGAAACCAGATTTTTGTCAGCAATTGAGGGAATATTAGTATGTTTTTCATCTCCGCTGAACTCCCATCTGTTGAAGAACTCTTTTGGAGTAGCTTGAGAATCGCTGTAGCTACTGCTGAATACAGGATTTAGCCGGATGACATTTCCTGCCTGGAAAGTGAAGAAGACATCCAGTGAAATTCCTTTCCATGTAAACGAGTTGTTGAATCCTCCAGTGTATTTAGGGTCTGTCGGTCCTTCGTATTTTAAATATTCTGTTGAAGTACTCTGAAAGTTGATATCGCTTGTGATGTTGCCATTTTCGTCGTAGAAGGTAGGTACACCATTTTCAGGGTTCAATCCGGCAAAAGGTATAGAAAAAAGTCCATTGACCGGATATCCGTTCTTGTTTCCTCCTGTGATTCCTACAAGACTGTTGACCTGGGGTTGTTGCATTGAATTTTTTATTTCATTTTTTGAATACCCCATAGTGAAGGAAGTGGACCACATGAAATCTTTCGTCACAATCGGTTTTCCAGATAAGGTAAGATCAAAACCGGAAGCTTTTAAGTCGGCACTATTTGCCCATTTATATCTTTCTCCCCCGATACCTGATACTTTAATGACACTCAACAGGTCGAAACTATTGCGGATAAAATAATCAAAAGAGAAATCAAGCCTTCCTTTGAAGAAAGTAGCATCAAAACCGAAATTAGACTGATAACTCTTTTCCCAAGTCAATTCTGAATTTCCTAAAGTATAAATCTCGATTCCGGGTTCAATATCTGCGCTGGGACGGGTCGTATTGGAGTTGATGAAAATAGGTGTTGCGTTTGACAACGGGGGCATACTGGCTGTTAAACCGACACCTGCGCGAAGCGCCAATGCATCCAGCCAAGTGAAATCTTTCATGAATTTCTCATTGCCGATATTCCATTTGCCACTGATGTTCCAGGTGGGTAGCCAGCGTGCTGAGGCAGAATTGGACATTGTGTTAGAGCCATCATAACGTACTGTGCCGGAAACAGAATAACGTCTGTCATAGGTATAGTCGACGTTTGCATAGAAGGCGGCAAAACGGTCATATGTCAGGCCTCTTGAATAATAATCGAAGTTCTGCTCAATCATTTGTTTCATGATGAGATAGTTCATGCTGACTGTACCTCCCATATCATATTGGAAGCCATAACCAGTATTGCTGTTTGTCTGCCTGTCGGAATACTTGACTTGTTGACCGATCAGCGCATTGAATTCATGTTTCTCGTTCCAGAGTTTATTGAAACTTAGTGAATTCCTGATGTCATAGTTCAAAAGCAGGTTTTCGGCTGTATTGTAGAAACCTCCTTTGGGAAGAACTACGATTGGTTCAGCCGAAGGGTCGTTCGGGTCTTTGTAAAGATAAGGATTATTTTCCCGGATAGTTGAATTGCCGGCTGCCCGGTATGCGTTTGCCATATTAGAGTTCTCATGTATTTCATGTTCTTGTTTTGAACGTACATAGCGGATAGCACCGGTAAAATTGTATTTTAATCCTTTGATAATTTGCCAATTAAATTCAGCTTGTGCTTTCAGGTCTATTACATTCAATTTAATATAGTTGTTGTCCAGTTCTTCCAGAATATTAAATGGAGCAAAGTTGAGTGTGTAATATTCCCGGTTTCCGTCGGAATCATAAGGTCTTAATGCACGGCTTGTGTTCAAAGCATAATTGAAAGGGTTAATATCAAAACTGCGTGAAGAAATGCCACTGACTGCATCACTGGAACGACTTAATGAACCGGGTGCATTCTGCATTCTGACAGAACCGACCGTTTGAAAGCCAAATCCGATTTTGTCATTTAGTTGATAATCGTTTCGGAAATTTATTGTGAATCGATTTACTTTATCGGCGACAGTCCATCCCGGATCATTTAAAAAACCTAGAGAAATATATGATTTAGATTTTTGCGAGCCGCTTGATACACTTAAGGAGTGCTCATTCATTATTGAATTAGTGAATAGTAGGTCAAACCAGTCAGTATTGGCTGCTGCGTGTTGCATTAAGAAGTTGTGACGGGCTGCATACGTGTTCTCCAGAAGATATTGTTGTTTTGATTCGTCCCACGTATTGATTTGATTGTACATGATTCCATAAATACCGGAAGATTGGTTGTTTACTATATCTGAAGTTAATAGACCTTTTCGTTCCATTTCTGCATAAACGGACATTTGGTCAGCTGAGTTCATGATATTGAATTCACCATAGCGAGGCTTAGTACGTATTGTATAGTTTCCAGTGTAATGGATATTGGGTTTGCCTTCTTTACCTCTCTTGGTAGTAATGACAACTACGCCGTTCATTGCTCTGGCACCGTATAAAGCCGTTGCCGCAGCATCTTTCAGTACGTCAATCGTTTCTATGTCGTTAGTATTAATACCGGCAACAGAGGAACCTAGCAAGGTGGTAGGGTCACCGCTGGCCAGTTGGTCATTAGATACGTTGACTACATCTTCTAGTACAATACCGTCTACTACCCATAATGGTTTGTTTTCTCCATTGATAGAAGTAGCTCCGCGTACACGTATTTTGGGAGCACTGCCGAATGTGCTTGATACATTCTGGATAGATACTCCGGCTGCTTTACCCTCCAGCATACGGCTTATGTCTGTTTCACCCGGTAGATTGATGTCATCAGCTTTAATCTTGACAGAAGAACCTGTGAAGGTAGTCTTTTTAAGATTCTGAAAACCTGTAACTACCACTGCATCTAGTAAGACAGAGGACTCTGATAATAAGATGGTTATTTTCTTTTGGTTTCCGACTTTTACTTCTTTTGTTTCATAACCGATGAAACTGACGATCAGGATATCATCGTTCTTCACTTTCAGAGTGAAATTACCGTTACTGTCGGATGTAGTTCCGCTTTGGGCATTTTTGATAGCAACACTGGCAAATGGTACAGGCTCCTGATTGTTGGCGTCCAGTACTTTACCAGTAATACTATGTTGTGCATTGGCCATGAGGCCAATACACAACATGGTGAGTAATATGAAAATGCGTTTGTTCATGAATTTACTTCTCTTGAGGGGTTATTCTTTTACGCAACGTATTGTGTAACCTAAATCTCTTCCTTCAACACTTATCAGGATGGGATAGAATATGTAGTCATAATCCACATTTGCAACAGGGAAAATACGGCATCTGTACGCATTGTTGGGATTGTCAGGACAACTACCCATCCAGTTCATTTGTGCTTGCTGGTACTCGAATAAATTTCCTCCGGGATATGTACCGGTTAGTGGATTCAAATATCCGCTAAAGTTAAAATACATTCTTAGTGAAGTCGGATACAGGTAGATTCCTTTTCCTGTCACGTCCTCTCCATCGCAATCTTTGAAGGTTGTGCTTAGACGTGGAACACGCCATCCCGCCGGACATGGATCATACAATGTTTTAGTTTTTTCTTCGCTTTTTTGATACCACAGTTCGGGCTTGTTGCTATCCAGCCAGTTTCTGGACCATAAATCTTTGCTGATATAAAATACGTCAGGATGTTGTACGGCTTCAGGCAAAGCTACAGGGCCTGATTGTGTTTTAATTTTAATACTATATACAGGGTCTTTAGAAGGGCTGAGGCCTATTTCCTCTATATCGTCCCAGTTTGCAAGGAATGGATCTTTGCGTCCGAACTGATAGTATGCCCCATTGGCTTTTGCACCGGCTTCAGGGGTAGCTCCTAATGCTCCCAGATTACGGTCCATCATGGCTTGCAGCGATCCGTCTTTAGTCACATTGCCATCAATACCACCAAAACGATAGATAAATCCACCAGTTACGGTTGCCTTCCCTGGGTTCTCAGCTATTGTAGGAATCGTACCATTAATGTCTCCTCCCGGATTATATTCGGTTATCCAGATATGCCAACTCCATAATGGTCTTGCATCTGCAGAGGGTTCGCCATTAGTTGCATCGTAAATGCCTATTATGACATTTCCTTCATTTCCTACTGCTCTAATACCGATATAATCGTTGGCAGAAGTTCCTTCTCCGATAGTAAGGTTAATTAAGTCTTTTGGAGTATCTTGCTTAATAATACGTGCTTGCCATTTAGTGACCTTTCCTTGGTTGTTACCATCGTTCAGCATATAGTCTATGTTTGGTCCACCCTCGCTTGTACCCCAAAAGGCATTGGCTCTTTTTACAGGGATAAGTAGATCATGCTGTGATGTCGGACTTAACATGTAGCAATTGGCTTCGCTGGCAAGGCCTTCCAGAGGAAGTGTTTCGGTTGTTATCCGTTTATCTGTCTTATCAGCCAGATTAAGAGCTATTTCATAATTATATGAGTAGTTTCTTTTCACATTAAAATCTTTTGCATTTTCTCCGATAAACATCTTGAATGTTGCTACTTCCTTGTTTCCTTCACTCATTCTTTCTCCCACAATTTCGATGAATGTAGCTAGTTTATCTGTTACTTTTTCTTTATCTGATGTAATGGCTGAGTTTGTTCCCATTAGATTCTCAGCTATATAATAGCTGTAACTTTCTTCATCAATGGAGCATAGGATTTCACTATAATCAGCAATATTTCCTTGTGATATTTCTCCTTTACTTAAATAGTACATTTTATATATATTCTTCAGTGACATGGAGGTAATCTTAAAGTCTGAAGAATTATTGGTAACAGTGAATTTCAACTCAGCGGCGATTCGTGTCAATGTGATAGCGTCCAAAGTCTGATTCTCTTTTGTGATAGAGACTGTTTGTTCTCCTACCAGAGGAACTGAATTAGATGAATTTATGGGAATGGTATAGATTGCATTCTTCAGTTCTTCGTATGTTTGTTTTCCTAACTGGAAGACAATACTTTTATCTACATTGGCAAGTACAACGATTTTCATGTTAGCACCGGCTGCTAATTCAACCGCTTCCGGAGAGTTGATGTTGAATCGCAATTCCTTCACTATTGCAACGTTTCTACCTTGTTGGTCAAATTCCAATAGCCAGAAATTCTCAATAGAAGTTCTATTGTCATTCATAGTGGTACCCACTGCATTTATGGGGGCAATGTTCAAAGATACATTTACACTTGTTTTTTCCCCCTCCGGAAGGGTGGTTTGTTCTTCGTCATCTTTTGAGCAAGAACTAAAGATTGCGCTTATGATGAAAAATGCGCTAAGCCAAAATACGTTCTTCATAATTCTAGTTTTTATTAATTAATATTGAGTTTTTTGTTATATCATAATTTTTTATATTGTATCTATAGTGGAATCAAGTTGTTATTTTAAAGACTGTTTTAGTTAATGTTTGATATCGCAAATTTATGAAGTATGTCTTTCAGATACAAAAAAAGCGTTGGACAATGAAGATTGTATATTGTATTGATAACCAGGGTTATATTATATAAATAGTAAAATAGCTATTGGACAAATAGCTATTTTACTGTTATAATATGAATAGATGTTAATGTAAGGAGGAGTGTTTCTAGAATCTCTGAATAAAGTCATCCAATGAGACGGTTTTATCTGTGATATTTAGTTTTTCTTGCTTAATTCTCAGTTTTCTTTTACTAATTGCGGCTTTGCTTCTGCAATAGATGTTGGCTAGAGTGTTTAAGTCTAGTTGGATTTTTATTAGGCTGCAGAACTGTATCTCATTTTTATCGAGTGACGGATATTGTTTTGCTAATCTTATAGTGAAATTGTCAAAAGTAGCATTAATATCCTTTTCTAGATTTGCAAAATCTTCATCAGACAGTTTGATGATAAGGTCATCCTTTTGGTTATTTAAAGAAGGAATATTGATAGATACTAACCTACGTAGGAAATCGGCTTTCAGCGAAGATAATTTTTCTTCTTTTTGAAGGTTTTCTATTTCTTGTTGCTGAAGTTTGTTTTTAGCTTGAGCTATTTCTCTTTCTTGTTTGTGTATTCGTTCGCTTTTCTTTTTGTAAGTTATAAAATAGCAGATGCCTGTGATTAATAGAATGAAAGCAGCAATAGCACTTATTTTATAAACAAGTGAACTAACTTCTTTCATTTTCTCAGATAGCTCTTTATTGTCTTTTTGTAGTTTCTCATGTTGAAACAGATTTTGCATCTTTATAATGGCTACGCTTTGGTTTTGTTCTTCTATCGAGTCCCTGAGTATTTCATATTCTTTTATAAATTCTAATGCTTTCAGTATATTTCCTTTTTTTTCATAAATTTCCCCCAGGTAGCTGTAACTAAGAGCTTTTGCATATATATACTGGTTCTTACTGCTTTTGCTAAAGTAGTAGATTGCAGAGTCATATTGCTGTATATCTTGGAAAATCACTCCTTTGATAATATAGTTGTTATAACGGTCGACTGAATCTTTCTCGCATGCGATAGCTTCATTACATATTTTGAGAGCAGATTCATAATCTCTTTTGTTAATGTAGGCATAGCATATGTCGTTTAAAGCGGAAGATGTGGCTCTTGGATTTATCTGTTTTACAATAGGCAATGATTTTTTGAAGAAAAAAAGTGCGCTATCATATTTTTCTTTTGTGGAATAGGCATGCCCGAGATCAGTTAATGCATAATAAAGGGATAGGCTATCTTTAGAAGCTTTTGCATAACCATATGATTTCCATGCTTCGGCTAATTTATAATCAAATAATCCTTGTTTGGAGTAGATATCGCAAAGGTCATGTGATACCTCAAATGCTAAATGGTAGTCATCTCCTTTTTCAGCAAAGTCTCTGGCCTTCAGTAAATGTTGGGCAGCCTCCTCAGTATTCTTTATCTCTTTGCTGATAAGTGCTGTATAAAAGTAAGTCTTTGCTGTCAGTGAAGGATCGGATGTATCTTTAGAGAAATAATCAAAAGCTTTAAATACAAAAGAGTCCGGGACCAGACTCTGATTATTTTTGTATTTAGCCTGAGCCATTAATAAACACCATCTGGCATAGTCTTTGGGAGACATCTTTTCTGGATCTTGTATATTTCTTAAATATGCTAAGGAACTATCCGGATGCGAGTCGATTAATTGAACTGCTTTAGATAAATTAGGGTGCGAGTTACAGGAAGTAACAATAATAATTATTTCTATGAGTATTATGATAAACGTGTTTCTTTTCATTCTTTTCTTTTTTGAAGAATATAGTTTTCTCACACAATAGAATCTACAAAAGTATGGGTAAAAATGTAATTCTACAAGTCTTTAATGTGAATTTTATATTGAATGAAAGGAGGGGATGTAACTTTTTAGTATTTTGCCTGATACTTTTTATGGAAAATCAAAAACAAGGTAAATCCGATCAGCGCAAACGGAACGCCTGTCAAGGCAGGATAGCGATAGCCACTACTAACTGCAAGTCCCCCTGCATAAGCACCGATAGCATTTCCCAAATTGAACGCAACTTGTACGCAGGCAGCTCCCAACATCTCTCCACCTTTAGCTACCCGGATAATCAATAGTTGCTCCGGGCTGGAGACAGCAAACAGTCCTGCTGTACAGAGGCACATTAGTAGAGCAGCTGCCCATTTGTAAGGAGAGAGGAAGAAGATAAGCAGCAGCATCAGACAGATAAGTGCTTGTGCAGCAGTACCTACCTTTCCGGGAGAGTAACGGTCAGAGAGTCGTCCACTGATCAGATTGCCCATGACCATGCCGAATCCGGCAAGAATCATCAGAGGGGTGATGCTTTCGGCAGAGAAACCGGAAACATTTGTCAACATGGGATTAATATAGCTGTACCAGCAGAATACACCGCCATTTCCCAATGCCGTAGCACCGAGAATCAGCCAAGGAGCCGGAGTTTTGAGAAAGCGGAACTGTCCTTTGAAGCCGGTATCTTTCAGTCCTTCTACATGAGGAACCCATCGCCAGATATAATACAGAATGACGATTCCCCAAAGACCTACCAGCAGGAAGGTAGCACGCCACGAAAGCATGGTGCTTAAAGAAGTTCCCAATGGTACACCGAATAGGTTGGCAATGGTCATTCCGGCAATCATGATGGAGACAGCTTCCGAGCTTTTACCTTTATCGGCAAGTCTTTCTGCCACAATAGAACCTACTCCGAAATAGGCTCCATGAGGAAGCCCGGAGATGAATCGGGAAATAAGCAGCATCCAGTAACTAGGTGATAAGGCTGCACAGATATTACCTATCATAATCAGGGTGACTAATACCAGCAATATATGTTTTAATGGATACTTCCGGGCCAATGTTAATACGGGGGCACCTACACAAACCCCCAATGCATAGGCGGAAATAAAATGTCCGGCAGTAGGGATACTTATCTTTAAATCTCTCGCTACATCGGGCAGTATACCCATCATCACAAACTCTGCGATACCCAATCCGAGGGTACCGAATGCCAATGCAATAAGACTCTTCTTCATACGAAACTTAACCTAATACCTGTTACTTTTTTTACCTTACTTTATTTAGCGTGACTTTTATCGGAGCGCAAAGGTAAAACAAAATATCTCAGGGTGAGTTCGCCATGAAAGATTTTGATTTAAATCAATTTATACAGTTTAGAGGTAGGACGGATATAGAGTCGTCAACTTATAGCCTAATCCGGTAGAGAAGAAGATTATTTTGAGAATACATTATAATAAGACAAATAGACGGATAACTATATTCATGGATATTTTAAAGATTATTTGGCTTTAGTTTGTTTCAGAATCCACTCTGTCATATCCTTCAGGACTTCCGGATTTATAGTTTCTTCTAATTCTCTATATTCCGCTAGAGTTCCTTTTTCACAAGTTTGGAACAGATGATTTAATTGAGGATAGGTCTTAATTGTCACCTTTTTATTTCCGTTTCCTGAAACCCATTGCCGAATGGCAGTTAAGTTTATCATGGCATCTACTTGGATATCTCTTTCTCCGTTCAATGCTAAAATCGGACATTTTATTTTCTTTAGGTCTGCAGTTGGGTCATATCTCATAAAGTGAAGATACCATGGAGAAGTCATGGAGTTTACTTCAGTGGTCAACCGTTGTACTATATTTAAATCTTTTAGTTGTTCCGGAGACATCATTTTGGTAGCATCAGCGTACAACTCTTTTCTAATGACATCGGGAGATTTATCTGTTTGCCGTAATATTGTAGTATAACGGTAACGGAGAATTGGTCTTATTTTTTGCTAGATAGAATCCGGCATACCTTCGGATTTGAACCTTGCTCCCATCTGTTTCAACATCAAACTATCACCTCGTACGGCAACCCCTGCTAACGAGACAATAAATGCGATACTAGGGTCCTTGGCGCTAACTTCAAATGCGATTGTTCCGCCGCAGCTATGTCCGATAATACCGACTTTTGAGGTGTTGATCTCTTTTCTGCTGCGTAGATAGTTTAAGGCAGCTTCCGTATCTTTTTCGAAATCTTCATTGGTAGCACTTACATGATCTCCTTGTGAAGCAGCCGTACCGCGGTCATCACATCTTAGCACGGCAATTCCGTTACGTGTCAGATAATCAGCAATAACCAAAAAAGGCTTATGTCCCATGATTTCTTCATCCCGATTTTGTGCACCACTTCCTGTTACCAATACTACAGCCGGGAACTTACTCCCTTTCTCAGGAAGAGTCAATGTTCCTGCCAGAGTGATTCTGTCTTGAGTATTCTTTACGCTGACTTCTTCAACTTTATAAGGAAAAGGCGGTTGGGGCTCCTGTGGCCGTTTAGGTCTGCTTGCTTCTCCTTTTTTCAGAATCAATGGGAGTGGCATTCCTTGTGTAAACGTACCGGTAATTGTTTGGTCGGCATTTAACTTTCCTTGGTAGGAGGCTTGGATAATAGGTATTTGAATGGTCAGTATGGAATCTTGAAAAGAAGTTGTTTCCGTTTTTATGTCTTTGTTTCCCTGATCGGGACTGTCAAGAGTTGTCACATAAGTTCCCTGCTCTGTATTCTTGATATGGAATACAACGGTTAATGAACCGGAAGGAAAAGAGAGTTTACCATGCCATGTACCCGAAATGTCTTGTGCGGAGAGAGTTGAAGGGGCTGTCAATCCAATTAAGAAACAGATAATAATGATAACTTTAGAATTATTGCTTGAGAATTTCATAAGAGAGTAATTAGTGTTTTTAAAATATTGTCTTACAGAGGAATGTCAAATGCCATAATCAGTAATTAAATCTCTATTTGAAGCGAAACAACATTCCCAGTGATATAATATATACAAAGATAGTGTATTTATAGATATAGATGGACATTTCTCCCCATTATAAAACATATGTTCTATATAAATAGATAAGCACAGGCTAAATTTGCATCATCATTAACTATATAATATTATGAAGAAAATAATCTATCTTCTTCCTACGTTATCTTTAGTAGGTTGCACCTCACAGCAGGTAGAAGAAAAACCGAATGTGATTGTCATCCTTGCGGATGACCTGGGCTTCGGTGATGTCAGTGCTTATGGTTCCACTACCATTCATACACCTAACATTGACAGACTAGCTCATGAAGGTGCTTGTTTCACCAATGGTTATGCTACTTCCGCTACTTCTACTCCCAGCAGATATGCTTTAATGACAGGAATGTATCCGTGGAAAAATAAAGATGCCAAGATTCTTCCCGGTGATGCTCCGCTTATTATTAATGAGAATCAGTTCACATTACCTAAAATGATGCAAAGTTGTGGCTATGTAACCGGTGCTATCGGCAAATGGCATTTAGGTATGGGAGCGGGCAATGTAAACTGGAATACCACCATAAAACCTGGTGCAAAAGAGATAGGATTCGACTATTCATGTCTGATTGCAGCAACCAATGACCGTGTGCCTACCGTTTATGTGGAAAACGGAGATGTGGTCGGTTTAGACCCATCTGATCCGATAGAAGTTAACTATGACAAGAACTTTGAAGGAGAGCCAACCGCTATATCCAATCCAGAAATGCTGAAAATGAACTGGGCACATGGACATCACAATTCCATTGTTAATGGCATACCACGTATCGGCTATATGAAAGGTGGAAAGAAAGCACGCTGGAAAGACGAAGATATGGCAGATTACTTCATCGAAAAGGTCAAAGGCTTTATTGCAGAACACAAAGAATCTCCTTTCTTCTTATATTATGGTTTACATCAGCCCCATGTACCCCGTGCACCTCACGAACGTTTTGTCGGAAAGACTTCCATGGGCCCCAGAGGAGATGCCATTATAGAAGCAGACTGGTGTGTAGGTGAACTGCTGACCTATCTGGAGAAAGAAGGAATCATGGAAAATACTATTATTATCTTCTCAAGTGATAATGGTCCGGTTCTGAATGACGGATATAAAGACGGAGCAGCAGAAATGGCCGGTTCACATTCTCCAAGTGGTGGATTGCGCGGTGGTAAGTACAGCTTGTTTGATGGAGGTACACATATTCCTTTGTTTGTATATTGGAAAGGTAAGGTTCAACCGATAAAATCTGATGCACTGGTCTGCCAGATGGACTTGGTTGCATCTCTAGGAGATATGTTGGGAGCCACTCTTCCGGAGGGGCTGGACAGCCGTAATTACCTGAGTGCTTTCATGGGAACAACACCGGTAGCCCGTGAGAATTTAGTTATTGAAGCTCAAGGCAGGCTGGCATACCGTAGCGGTGACTGGATTATGATGCCACCTTATAAAGGTTCACAAAGAAACCTGACCGGAAATGAATTGGGAAACTTAGATGAGTTCAGCCTGTTTAATGTAAAATCAGACAGAGAACAAACATCTAACGTAGCCGCTATGCACCCGGAATTGCTTGAGCAATTAAAACAGGAGTTTTTCACGCAGACAGATGGTTTTTACCGTAGTGACGTGGAAGAAGAACCGTTAAAATAGGCCGGATAATCTATTCAGGCAGACACTTTACAGACCAGGTATCAGATTGTTTTTTCAGGAAATGGTGTAGAAGGATAGTTTCTGAACATGTGTGCTCATAATAAAACATATTTTCTATCGTCTACACCTTTTTTCTTCTACTTTTGCTGCATCACAATCATGCATAAATAACGTTTAACTTTTTAGAATCATATGAAAACACTCATCCAATTCCTGTTTGCAACATTCACTATTTTAGCCTGTGTAAGTTGCAAGACTGCCAAAGGAGAAAAGACAGACGATAACGTAAATGAAATAACGTTTGCTGACCCGACCATATTTGTGGAGAATGGTAAATACTACCTTACCGGTACGCGTAACAGAGAACCTAACGGATTCGCCATATTTGAATCTACAGACCTGAAAGAATGGAATACAGTGAACGGGGATACCCTCCAGTTGATACTCCGTAAGGGAGATTCCGCCTACGGTGAAAGAGGATTCTGGGCACCGCAATTATTCAAAGAAGGCGATAAGTATTATATGACATATACAGCTAACGAACATACCGCATTGGCGTCTTCCAGCTCTATATATGGACCATTCAGGCAAGATTCAATACGTCCTATCGACGATACAGCCAAAAACATCGATTCATTTCTATTCAAAGACTCGGATGGGAAGTATTATCTATATCATGTACGCTTCAATAAGGGCAACTATCTGTGGGTAGCCGAATTTGATCTGCAGAAAGGATGTATCAAGCCTGAAACATTGAAGAAGTGCTTCGACAATACAGAAGCGTGGGAAAGGACACCTAATTATAAATCAGCTCCCATTATGGAAGGTCCGACAGTCATGAAATGGGATGGCTTGTATTATCTGTTTTATTCGGCCAATCATTTTATGAATATAGATTATTCAGTAGGGTATGCAACTTCGACTTCTCCCTTTGGACCTTGGAAGAAACATCCGAATAATCCGATTATACATCGTAGCCTGGTAGGAGAAAACGGCTCAGGGCATGGGGATATATTTGAAGGCTTAGACGGAAAGTATTACTATGTTTTTCATGTCCACCATTCAGATTCAACCGTGCAACCGCGCAAGACACGTATTGTCCCTCTAATTTTAAAGAAAGAGAATGGCGTATATAACGTTACGATTGATAAAGAAAACGTTATCAAGCCAATGTATAAATAATAGAAGCATCCAAAACAATGAATGTTATGATAAATGGTGATTTTATTTTTCGAAAAAGAACAGGGGCGATCATTGCTTTATCCTTTCTGCAGTTTGGAAATCTCTCGGCACAAGAGCGCCCAAATATAATCATGATATTGGCAGACGATATGGGTTATTCCGATATCGGATGTTATGGAAGCGAGATAGAAACTCCGCATATCGATAATCTGGCGTCACAGGGAGTCCGGATGACTCAATTTTATAATACTTCTCGTTCCTGTCCAACCCGGGCGAGTCTTATGACTGGCTTGTACCAACATCAGGCCGGAATAGGATGGATGTCAGAAGACCCTTTCAAAAATACCGATAAAGATCCGAAAGATTGGGGTATTGCTGAATATAGAGGAGCGTTGAACCGTAATTGTGTAACTATTGCCGAAGTTCTTAAAAGTTCAGGATATCATACCTATATGACGGGGAAATGGCATCTAGGGATGCATGGCATGGAAAAATGGCCTTTGCAACGTGGCTTTGAACGATTCTATGGAATATTGGCAGGGGCTTGCAGTTATTTGAGACCGGAAGGGGGAAGAGGATTAGTCTTGGACAACGAAAAGTTACCTGCACCTGAGGCGCCTTATTATACAACTGACGCATTTACAGATTATGCGATTGACTTTATAAATGAGCAAAAAGACAACGCACCTTTTTTCTTATATTTGGCATATAATGCTCCTCATTGGCCTTTACAAGCAAAAGAAGTGGATATAAATAGATATTATAAGATGTATCGGTCGAAGGGCTGGGATCAAATTCGTAAAGAACGTCATGAGCGAATGGTCGATTTAGGGATAATAGATTCAAAGACCGGTTTTGCCGAATGGGAAAATCGTCAGTGGGAAGAACTCTCTGAAGAAGAAAAAGATCGTACAGCTTATAGAATGGCTGTTTACGCTGCACAAGTGTATTGTATGGACTACAACATAGGAAGACTGATTGAGAACTTAAAGAAAAGTGGAAAATTAGATCATACTTTGATTTTTTTCATGTCTGATAATGGAGCATGTGCTGAACCGCATAATGAGCTTGGCGGTGGCAAGCAAAAGGATATAAATAATCCGGCTGTAAGTGGGCATCCTTCGTATGGTAAGGCTTGGGCTCAGACTTCAAATACTCCATTCAGAAAATATAAACAGCGTGCATACGAAGGGGGAATATCTACTCCTCTGATAATCACATGGAAAGATTATTTGAAAGGTTTTGAAAACACATGGTGCCGTGTTCCTGGGTATCTTCCGGATATAATGCCGACTATATTGAACGTGTCCGGTGCTACGTATCCTTCGGCGTTTCACAATGGGAATAAGATACATCCCTTAGTGGGTAATGATCTCATGCCGGCTATAAAAGGAGAAGTTTCTTCTATTCATGAATATATGTATTGGGAACATCAGGGTAATAGAGCTGTTCGCTGGAAAAACTGGAAAGCGGTATGGGACCAGGAAGGAAAAGCCTGGGAACTATATGATATCGAGAAAGATCGTGTAGAGGCTTTTGATGTGTCGGTCTCTCATCCGGATATTCTTAAGCAGCTGTCGGACAAATGGAGTGTATGGGCAGCTGAGACAAAAGTTTTAATTCCATTTCCTAATGATAAAAAATAATAGATAGCAATGAAAAGGATAGATTATACTTTTATGTTGACACTTGGTGCGTCAGTCGGTGCTTGTCCTGTATTAGCCCAACAAGATATGTCAAAACCCAATATTGTTCTTATATTATTGGATGATGTTGGATATTCCGATTTCGGATGTTATGGTTCGGAAATAAATACTCCCAACATAGATCGGCTTGCCGAAAATGGCATTAGATTACGCCATTTCTATAATCAAGCTCGCAGTGCACCAACCAGAGCTTCCATGATTACAGGTCTGTATCCTCATCAGGTAGGAAATGGTGCTTTAGGGAAAGTTCCGGGTTATCCGGCTTATCAAGGATATCCGAATGAAAATAATGTTTTCTTGCCTGAGGTATTGAAAACAGCCGGATATTTTAATGTCATGACCGGGAAATGGCATTTAGGATATTTTCAGGGGGTTACTCCAATAAACAGAGGATTTGACCGTTCGCTGAACGCTCCATTTGGCGGTTATTATTTTTCTTCCGACAGGTCACTAAAGAAGAATAAAAAAGAAAGGACTAACCAACGAAATCTTTATTTGAACGATGAAGAAATTGGATTCGATGATAATCGTTTGCCTAAGAACTGGTATTCTACTCATTTATGGACGGATTTCGGACTGAAGTTCATCGATGAAGCAATTGATAAAGACCAGCCTTTCTTTTGGTATTTGGCCCATAATGCGGCTCATTTCCCTTTGCAAGCTCCTGTAGAAACGATTAATAAGTACAAGGGAAAATACATGAAAGGGTGGGAAAAGGTACGTAATACCCGATTCGAAAAGCAATTAAAATTGGGCTTATTCGAACGTCCTGAACAGTTAACACCCCGTAACCCGAAAGTGCCGGAATGGGACTCACTGACCCAGGAAGAAAAGGAGCGCTATGATATGCAGATGGCTATTTACGCAGCCGTTATCGAAGAAGTGGACCGAAGTATCGGACGTGTAGTAGAACACTTAAAAGAAAAAGGAGTGTTGGATAATACGCTGATTATTCTCCTTTCGGATAATGGTGGCAATGGAGAACCCGGTATAGAAGGACGCTTTGCCGGAAAAAATCCCGGTTCGGCAGGAAGTACCGTCTTTTTGGGTGCAGCCTGGGCAGATGTTGCCAACACACCGTTCTTCTTATACAAGCACCATGGGCATGAAGGAGGTTGCAACACACCATTTATCGTTTCCTATCCGAATGGGATTGATAAAAGTTTGAATGGTACTATTCAAAAAGACAATTATGGACATATAGTAGATATTATGCCTACTTTGGTAAAGATTACCGGAGCCACTTATCCTTCTTCACGTGACGGACATAAAGTACCTCCAATGGAAGGCATATCATTACTCCCTCTATTAAAAGGGAAAATGGTAAAACAACCCAAACCGACCATTGTGGAGCACGAAGGCAACAAAATGATGCGTGACGGAGAATGGAAAATAGTGCAGGAGTATAAAGAACCGAAATGGAGACTATACAACCTGAAAAATGATCCTACCGAAATGACGAATCTGGCAGATAAGGAACCTGAAACTCTGAAGCGGATGATTAATGATTACCAAAAAATGGCAGATCATATCGGAGTTGAAAATGAAATCGAATTCAAGATCGGTAAATGGTATACTCCTGTAGAAGAATATCTCAAATAAGAAGTATTGCAATTATAATCTTTAATTTATAACATATGAAAAATAAGTATCGTAAACTAGCCGTCATCATGCTGACTGCTGTATGTTTCGCGGGGTGTCAACAAGAAGATATTGTATATCCCGCACCGGATGCAAAGGTCGCTGAAACTTATTTGACCTTAAACGAACTCACCCAGTCTCCTGTAGTAGTACAGGGAGCGGAGGGAACTTATATATTGAAAGTAATATCGGATGAAAAGTGGACATTAAGCAGTTCACAAGCTTGGTGTAGTGTATCAGAGACAGAGGGATTCAAATATTCCCAGGTGCCTATTTCATATTCTGAGAATCCATGGAACGAGCCCCGTACAGCAGAGCTGACTTTCCTTATTAATGAATCACAGGAGATGAAGGTCGTAACCGTAGAACAAGAAGCCAGTGAAACTTCTCTGGCAGCAGATTCTAAAGAACTGCAATATAACATCGGAGGAGGCGAAAAGGACATTACTCTACAAACTAACGCAGTAGAATGGAGTGTTGAAGTCATAGATGAAACAACCCATACACCGATTACATGGTGCTCTGTGACTCCTGCTACAGGGAAAGGAACAACTGCATTAAAAGTTACTGCCGAAAGTAATACGACAGAAGTGATACGTAAAGCCAGCCTGGTTTTCACTGCTGCCGGTAAGAACCTAAGTATTCCTGTTGTTCAAGCAGATAAACTGGAAGCACCTGTCATTACATTGGACGATTATAACGATTTCTTGCTTTCGTGGAGTGAAATTACCGGTGTAGACGGCTATAAGCTGAAAGTCATTGCCGACCAAAATGAAACGATAATTGATATACCTTCAGGAACAATATCTTACAATCTGGATGTTATCGACTGGAAAGGATATGTTGGAATGATCTCTGTGCAATTATTCTCTTATGCAAACATAGGCGGAGGAACTGTTGCTCAAATGGGAAGTGAAATTATAGAAGCGCACAACCTGTTTGACGAAACCAGCGGAGACGGGGAAGAAGGATCGGAATATATTATCACGAAGCCTCGTCATTTGAGAAACGTCAGCAAGTATCTTGATAAGAATTACAAGCAAACAGTAGACATCGATCTTGCCAATATCGATATGGCACCTATCAGTACCGAACTCGTAAACAACATCTATAATGGTAGTTTTACGGGAGTGTATGAGGCAACTAAGGGAGATATTATTGACGTGGCTACAGGACGTTCTTCCGAACAATATAAGATAAAGAACTGGACATTGAACAAGGCCTCCAATACCAACTGCGGTTTGTTTGCTTCTATCGGTTCGGAAGGTATCGTACGCAATGTGTGCATTGAGAATCCCGTTATTAAAGCGAAAGCTAAGGTTGGTGCTATTGCAGGTTATTGTTCCGGTCAGATTATTTCTTGCCATACAACAGGTAGCGACGGAACTATCAGTACGGCTACAACTACAGATGCCGAAGTTCATCTTGGAGGAATCGTCGGTTACCTCACTGAGAAAGGCGAAGTTTCTTATTGTTCTAATACAGCTGCGATTGAAGGAACAGCTGGATGTGTTGGCGGAATCGTAGGAATTATTATGCGTGATGCTAATAATGCTCCTGCTGTTACATATTGTACCAATAAAGCAAATGTCATTTGCAATAGCAAATCGCCGGTTGGAGGTGTGGTTGGTTCAATAGCAGGTGCAGCAGGAAGCGATCTAATTAAGGTAATTGGTTGTGCGAATACAGGAGAAATTTCCGGAACTCAGGCTAACAATCAGGTAGGCGGAATTGTCGGTCGTGCAACGATTGATACGGAAATATCACAATCTTACAATACAGGTTCTATCACCGCAATGGGTTCGGCAAGCGGTATTATTGCACGCATGGGCGGAACAAGTGCTATAGTTAGAGATTGCTACAATACAGGTGCAATAAAAAGCGCAGGTACAGCTACCAATGGTAACAGTAATGCTGCAGGAATTGTAGCAACATGCACTGTAGCAGCAGGAGGAAGCATGGCAATTGAAAACTGTCATAACACAGGAGGGATGACAACCTCAAATGGCGCCTCTTTCGGAAACGGACTATTCCATCGCACTGACGGGAAGCTTTCTCAAATAACAATGAAAAACTGTTTCTCCTTGAACGAAGACGGTAAGTTGCAGGGTAGCGGAAGTGATTCATTTATATCAGGTGGTTCCTCTAGCTATAAAAACTTGTCCGCAAGCGAAATGAAGAGTACATCTTCGTTTACAGGCTGGGATTTCAGTACGATTTGGGAAATGGGAAGTGAATATCCGACATTACGGGGATTATTAAAATAAGGTTTAACAATCAATGAATAACGAATATAATATTATGAAACAGAAGATTCGATTTAAGTTGACGGATAGATACTTAATCCTACTAATATGTCTGCTAGGATGCATATCAACCGTATCAGCACAGTCTCATAAAATTACCGGTGTGGTAGTTGATGAAGGGAAGTCTCCTATCATTGGAGCTACGATTCAGGTGAAAGGAGCTAATAACGGAACCATTACGGATATTAACGGTAATTTCTCGCTGGAAGTAAAAAATCCTAAAGCTCAGCTACAGATATCATATATCGGATTTACCACTATCACTGTCCCGGTACAGCTGAATGGGAAAATGACGATTACAATGCAGGAAGCATCACGCAATTTGGATGAAGTTGTTGTTATCGGTTATGGAACAGTTCGTAAATCCGACCTTTCCGGTTCAGTAAGTGCTGTTAACATGAAAAATGAGGCGGAGATTATGCCTATTACAAGTGCCGACCAGTTCTTGCAGGGACGTATAGCCGGTGTTAGTATTTCAGCTAATAATGGTGCTCCCGGAGCCGGCATGAATATTCAAATTCGTGGTGTTTCCACCTTATCAGGCAATACAGATCCTCTGTATGTAGTTGATGGTTTTCCGATAGAAGCCGCTACTGCAAGTGTAAATGGGGGAACCAGTGAGTTGAGTCAACAACCGTCAATGAATCCGCTAGCTTCTATTAATCCCAATGATATTGAATCTATCCAGGTTCTGAAAGATGCTTCTGCAACGGCTATTTACGGTTCCCGTGCTACGAATGGAGTTATTTTGATCACGACCAAACAGGGAAAAGAAGGAAAGGTCAATGTTAACTATAACGCTCGTGTGGATATTTCTAACGTAGCCAAACGTTATAATTTACTGAATGCTCATGATTACGCTCTTTTTGAGAATGAACTGGACAGGACTTTAGAAGGATATGATATGCAGGGAAACGTGATTCCGGGTACAAAAGTTCCCAGACACACAGATGATGCTCTGGAAAGATATAAAACTTACTCAACCGATTGGCAGGATTTAATGTATCAGACAGCTGTGTCTCAAGATCATCAGCTAGCAATCAACGGTGGCAACAAGATGACTCAATATAACATCACAGCGGGTTATACCGATCAGGAAGGTATTATTATGAATACCGGACTCGAACGCTATTCTTTCCGTCTGAATCTTAAGTCCGAGCTTGCCAGACGCCTGGTTTTGCAACTGAATACAAGTTACTCGCAGACTGAGCAAAAGCAAACGTCGCATTCACAATCTTCAAGTATGAATCAGATGGTACGCCGTATCTTGACTACCAAGCCGACGTTAATGCCCGGAGATAAAATTTATGAAGATGAAAATGTGGAATACGTTCCCGCAGATAATCCTTATGTGATGGCTACCGAACTGAAGGACATTCTTCAACAACGATTCTTCATTCTGAATGCATCCCTAACATATAACTTCGGTAAAGGACTTTCCTGGAAAGGTGCCGGTAGTTTTAATCGTACAGACGGTTCACGTTCTACTTTTTATCCGATAGGTACCAATGCCGGAAACAGTGCACATGGTATGGCATTCCGCGGAGAAGACAATCGCCAGAACATAGTACTGGAAACAACGGTAAACTATGATCGTAAATTCAAGAAACGCCACCATATCAATGCAGTCTTAGGATATACGCACGAAGACCGCCAAAGAAAAACGCTGGCAATTCAGGTAGGTGATTTTGCTGGTAATGACCTGTTGTACTATGCAATTGGAGAAGGGACAAATACGATGGATAAATCCAGTTCTGTCATTCAGACCAAACTTTCCTCTTTCTTGGGACGTCTGAATTACACTTTATACGACCGCTACATTTTCACAGCAACCGGGCGTTATGATGGTTCTTCTCTTTTGGCAAGTGGAAACAGATGGAGTTTCTTCCCTTCATTTGCAGTAGCATGGCGTATAAATCAGGAGAAGTTCATGAAAGACATACATGCTATTTCAAATGTCAAACTTCGTCTGAGTTACGGTGTTACCGGTAACCAAAGTATTGCCTTTGCTGCTCCTCTTGCCATTATGAACCACGTTCGCTCTTATTCTGGAGGCGCAGTGACTCACGGTATGGTCAATGGTAAACTGGCTAATCCCAACTTAGGCTGGGAAAGTACTGCTACCTACAATGCCGGATTGGATTTGGGTTTTATAGATAATCGGTTCAGGGTAACTATGAATGTGTATAAACGTACTACTAAAGATATGCTGATGAACTTCGGACTACCTTTATCTTCCGGATACGGCTCTATTCCTTACAATATGGGACAAATGACCAATAAAGGATTTGAATTGGAAGCTAGCGCAGATATTCTGACAGGCCCTGTTAAATGGACTCTTGGGGGAAATATATACCTGAATCGTAATAAGGTAGATGATATCAGCGGCAATGAATTGCTGGGAACATCTTATCTGGCAGGTGGCGGTGTATTCAGCCAAAGTATACATATTACCAAAGCCGGTTATCCGGTAGGCAGCTTCTACGGTTATGTAGTGGATGGTGTTTATCAGAATGAGGCAGAAGCGAAGCTGGCTCCGTTTGATACTCCCCAAGCTACTCCGGGTTCTCTGAGATTCAAAGATATCAGTGGTCCTGACGGATTGCCGGATGGGAAGATAACCTCTGATGATATGACTATCATCGGTACGGCAGAACCTAAATTTAATTATGGTATCAACTCCGAACTTTCCTGGAAAGGTTTGAGCTTATCTATGATATTTACAGGTCGTGTGGGTGGTGATATTGCGAACCTGAATCGTTATTTCCTGGATTCATTCACAGATACTAATGACAATATCCGTGTTGAGGCTTGGGAAGGCAGATGGCAAGGTGAGGGTACCAGCAACTTCTATCCGGCAGTGAACGGTTCGCAAGGCAGCTCTTATTTCAATAAGCGTTTCTCTACCTTCTTGCTTGAAGATGGCTCCTTCTTCCGTCTGAAGAATCTGACGCTCGCCTACCAGTTTAATCTGAAAAAGCTACAATGGTTACGCAGTGTACGTGTATTCGGTACTGTTACCAATGTCTTTACAATCACTAAATATAGCGGTTATGATCCGGAAGTCAGCATCACATCGGGTGCTATGTCACCTAATGTTGACTATGCTGCTTATCCTTCGAGCCGTACGTATTCTATGGGTATAAATTTAGCTTTTTAATATCAAAACACTGAAAATATGAAGAAATATATATTATCCTTGCTGGTAGGAACAGCATTGCTTTCAAGCTGTCTGGATGTGGACATTGTAGACCGTATAGAAAAAGAGGACGGATTCTTCAAAACTGAAGATCATGCTTTGGCAGCTATTAATGGAGTATACTCTACTTTATATGCTTTCGCTTATCATAAGACGAACTGGCCTATCATACTTCCGACCTATGAAGATGCTATGTTTTCTACAGGAAACGCTGTGCCTGCCACTGTTTCCAACAATACACATAGTGCGGGTTCTGCTCCGGTTGTCAATTTTTGGGGAGAATTGTACAATGGTATTAAAAATGCTAATGAAGTAATAGCGCGTGTTCCTTCTATTCCTTTCAAAAGCGAAAATGATAAGAATAGAATCATTGCAGAAGCTTATTTTCTAAGAGCACTTTATCATTATGACTTGATGCGTTTATATGGCGGTGTCAATGGTATTCCTATTGTTATTGAGCCTGTTAGCGGTATTGAGAATGCGTATGTACCACAATCTCCCGCATCAAAAGTTTACGAACAGATAATAAGTGATTTTGAATATGCAGCCGGATTGAATGACGATGATAGCCCCCGTTTGCCCAAACGTTTAGACCCCACGTACACAAGCGGGCGTGTAACTAACGGAGCAGCGCATGCATTTTTGGCCGAAGTCTATTTGACTCTCGGAAGATGGGAAGATGCAGTCAGAGAAGCACAAGAGGTAATTTCTTCCGAACAATATACGCTTGTCAATGACTATCAGAATCTGTGGGACATTGAGCAGGAGTCAGTTGCTCAAACCGAACATATATTCGTAGTACCTTTCTTTCGAGACAAAGATGCTTTAGCAGATCAGTCATTAGGTTCTAATATTGCTCATTTATTCAACCCAGCGGGTGTACAGGTGGGTGGTAAGTTGGTTTCCGGAAATCCTTATGGCAAAGGAGCCGGCGTTCATAGAGTACAAAAATGGTTTATCAAATATTTTCAGGACGACCAAGGTAGTCTGGGGTATAGTGATCCGTCCGTTGACGCATCCATTGATGAAGCTAAACTCATTTCTAAAGATTACCGGATTGAAGTTACATTCTGGAGACGTTTCCAGCAAAAGAACAACAACACAGGTGTATTGGGAAATATCGTAACCGTATACCCTGCCGCTGGAGGAAACTCACAGGAGAACTGGGGATACATCCGCAAATTTATCGACCCACAAGGTATCAACAACCGTACTAATGAAAATGATATGCCACGTCTGCGCCTTTCTGATATGTATCTGATAAAAGCAGAAGCACTAAACGAACTTGGAAAGTACACAGAAGCCTGTCAAGCTATAGATATGGTTCGTGAGCGTGCGCGTAAAGCGGACGGAACCGAACGTGCTTATCCTAAGTATATAGGTTCGGACAGACCCGACAATATCGGACGTACTTTGACCAAACAGGAATTCCGCTGGCTGGTGTTCATGGAACGGGGATTGGAATTTGCCGGTGAACAGAAGCGCTGGTTCGACCTTATCCGCATGAAGTATGATGAAAAGACACAGATGTATGATTATATGAAAGATACATTTATCCCATCACGACCTGCTGCGGATGTACAGAAGCAAGGAGTTATGGCTGCAAGAAAGAAATATTTCCCGATACCATTTGCAGAAGTTTCCCGCAATGACGGAGTACAGCAAAATCCCGGATACTAAGGATGTATCTTTTCAAATTTATGTTTAGATGAAAAGTGTTTGAGATGAGTATAATATTATATCGGTGCGAGGTTTAGATCAGGAACCTCAATGAAAGGAGAAATAAATTATGAATAAGTTATTTTTGAGTGCATCCGTAGTATTAAGTGCAACTACTTTCTCTTTGGCACAACAAACAATACAGCCGAATCTGGTATTGTTCATTGCCGATGATTGTTCCTATTATGATTTAGGTTGCTATGGAAGCGTGGATTCGAAAACACCGAATATAGATAATTTTGCCACACAGGGAGTACGTTTCACTCAAGCCTATCAAGCTGCTCCCATGTCATCGCCCACTCGCCATAACCTGTATACAGGTTTATGGCCGGTGTGTAGCGGGGCTTATCCCAATCATACCTGTGCCGATAACGGGACTTTAAGTATTATACATCATTTGCATCCATTGGGGTATAAAGTTGCTTTGATTGGAAAGAAGCATGTCGCTCCGAAGTCAGTATTCCCTTTTGATCTTTATGTGCCTAATGAAAAAGGAGAATTCAATTTTGAAGCCATTCAGAAATTTATCGCTGATTGTAAAGAAAAAGGTCAGCCTTTTTGCCTGTTTGTGGCTTCCAATCAACCGCATACTCCCTGGAATAAAGGCGATGTTTCGCAGTTCGATCCGGATAAATTAACTTTGGCACCTATGTATGTAGATATTCCGCAAACGCGTCAGGAGTTTACCCGGTATCTTGCAGAGGTCAATTTCATGGATCAGGAGTTTGGAAATGTACTTTCTATTCTGGATCAGGAAAAAGTTGCCGGTCAATCTGTTGTCGTATATTTGAGTGAACAGGGAAACAGTCTGCCTTTTGCCAAATGGACTTGTTATGACGCGGGAGTACATTCTGCATGCATTATCCGTTGGCCGGGAGTAGTTAAACCGGGGAGTGTCAGTGATGCGTTAATAGAATATGTGGATATGGTTCCCACTTTTGTAGACATAGCAGGAGGAAAGCCGCAGGCAAAAGTAGATGGTGAAAGTTTCAAATCTGTTTTGACAGGAAAGAAAAAGGAGCATAAAAAATATTCTTTCTCTCTTCAGACTAGCAGGGGAATAAATAAAGGTCCCGAATTCTACGGAATACGCTCAGTTTATGATGGAAGATATCGCTATATTGTCAATCTTACTCCGGAAGCAATCTTTCGGAATGCGATGACTGCTTCGTCTTTATTTAAAGAATGGGAACAACTTGCAGAGACAGATGCTCATGCAAAGACGATAACATCCAAGTACCAGTATCGTCCTGCCGTCGAATTATATGATGTCCGGAACGATCCGTTTTGCATGAATGATTTGGCCGGAGATGCGAAGTACTCCAGCATTGTCACTCGGTTAGATACAGAACTAAAAAAGTGGATGAAAGCATGTGGAGATGAAGGGCAAGCTACTGAAATGCGGGCCTTTGAGCATATGCCTTCCAGGCAAAAGTAATTTATAGGTTCTGTAATAACGGATATAAAACATTGAATGAGAAGTGTCAAAACTTTCTTTTTAGCAAAATCAGCCTCGATACAGACAACTGCATCGAGGCTGATTTCAAAAGATGATTAGCATTTAAGAACGCTTACCACTATTTCAGTTGCTTTATAAATTCAGTAGGAGTAACGTTAAACTCTTTTTTAAAACATTTTGTAAAATAGTTGGGATCGGACATGCCGACTTCATAAGATGCCTCTGACACATTCATGCCATTCTGCAAATGAATCTTCGCTTCTTTCATCTTTATAGTCCTCATAAATTGGGTGATGGAACATCCGGTCAGTGACTTTAGCTTAGTATGCAACAGGCTTCGGCTCACTTTCATATGAGTGATGATTTCAGTAACTCCAAACTCTTCATCTTTGATATTAGCCATAATCAAGTCGACTAACTCCTTCATAAACACTTCATCGCGTGGATTATTCGTAATTTGTGTAATATTCAGCTTTTCGATCCGTTTAAAATACTCAATGTTCTGTTTTCTGTTAGTACGCATGTTTTGAACCAATAGTTCCAGATTCTGCGCGTTAAAAGGTTTGGTTATATATGCGTCTGCCCCTTTCAAATACCCTTGGGTATGATCCAGTTCATCTGTTTTAGCAGTGAGCAGAATTACCGGGATATGACTGCTGTTCAGATCCTGTTTAACGTAGGCTGTTAATTCCAGACCATCCATCACAGGCATCATTACATCACTCACTATCAGATCGGGCAGTTGTTTTTTCAGCAACTTACAAGCTTCAGCGCCGTTATAAGCACGAAATACCTGATAATCTTTGCTGAATATCTCTGCCAGATAATCATTCATCTCTTTATTATCTTCTACAATAAGAATGCTTTCCTTGACTTCGGTATCGTCCTGTTCGGTAGACATCAACTGGTCAGGAATCAATTCAATCGTTTCTTTCATCCGCAGGTTGTACTTTTGGATTTCTTCGGAGGTGATACTTTCCAAAGATTTCTCCGAAGAGCTATAGGCAGATTCCGAAACATTCAGGCTGACGATAAACTCCGAACCCTTTCCGACTTCGCTTTCAACCTTAATTTCTCCCTTATGCATATGAATCAGTGACTTCGTGAGAGATAAACCCAATCCGAAGCCTTCTCTATGATCCTTTTTCTCTACCTGGAAGTAGCTGTCAAAGATTTTATCTTTCATCTCTTTGGGGATTCCTCTGCCACTATCTTTCACCGAGATTTCAATGAAACTTTCCGATTCTTTTTTTATCAGTTTGGCACTGAGCTTCACATAATCTCCCGTCTGAGTGTATTTAAAAGCATTCGACAACAGATTGTACATGATGCGTTCCAGTTTGGATGGAGAGAACCAGACTTCTTCATCCGTCTCTTCCAGACTGACAATGAAGTCAATCTCCTTTTCCTTAGATACAATATCGAAGATATGGGACATCTCTTCCAGGAAATGCATAATGTTTCCTTTTCTGACATTAATCTCCATTTGCTGCATTTCAATTTTACTGAAGGTCAACAGTTCATCAATAAGATAATGCATTCTGTTAGCATTGCGGTAAATGACTTCCAGTTTCTCACGATCACTATTATCGATTTGTTTCTGTTTGATGAGCCGCTGAAGCGGAGATAAAATCAAAGTTAACGGTGTCTTCAGATCGTGAGAAACATACGTAAAGAAATTGATTTTTGATTGATTCATCTTTTCCATATTAACCCGTTGCTCATGCTCTGTTTTTAGTCTCATCAGAAGAATTAACCGGGCTTTAGTATATTTGTATGCCAGATAGATGATGCAAAGAACCATACATGCGTAGATCAGATAAGCCCATATAGAAAGCCACCACGGAGGTAGTACATGGATTGTCAATGCCTTTTGCCCTTTTTCATCCCAGTTCACCCCGTCACTGCTTGCTTTGATCTTCAACGTATAGTCTCCGGTCGGGAGATTGGAGAAACGTACCTGATGTTGGTTGCCTACAAATTGCCATTCTTTATCGATTCCTTCCAGCTTCATGGCATACTGTGTTTTATCTTTATATTGATAATTAAGCCCCGAATATTCTATGCGTATGGATTGCGCCTGTTCATGGGTAAGGGTCATCACATCACTTTCGGAGATAGAAGCGGGTAACAATGCGTCCGGGTTACTGGAAGATACCACATCATTATTGCTCCATACTCCTGTCAGGGCAATATTGAAATGCGGTTCTACAGGGCGCACCTGTTCCGGATAGAAAGAAATCATTCCATTGATCGTCCCAAAGAACAGTTCACCGTCAGGCTTTTTGCAAGCCGAATAGTAGTTGAACTGATTGGTCGGTAATCCATCAGCTATAGTATATCGGTTGATTAATCCGGACTTCGGCTGGATATTGCATAAACCGTTATCTGTTCCTACCCATATACTGTTCTGGTCATCTTCTATAATACCTTTTATAGCATTTGATCCTAATTCTTTTTTAGAGTAACTTTTCAGTTTATCACCTTGCTTATTCAGAACGAAAAGCCCATCATTATTAGTTCCTACCCAAACATTTTCTTCCGAGTCCATATAGAGATAGGTTACATATAGCTTGTTAAATGAAAACTGTGGAATGGGCGTCTGTTCTTCTGTTCGTTTGTTGATTTGATACACTCCATTCTGGCGATTTCCTGTCCAGATAATACTATCATTCAGGTTAAGCATACAGAAAACAGGAAGAGAAGATACTTTCTTCAACTGAAAATTTCCGTTTTGCCTGTCTAAAGTAAATAATCCGGAAGGTCCTCCATACCATATTTTCCCCATTTCATCTTCTATAATACAAAAACCGGACGAGCTTTTTCCAATTCCTTCATCAAAAGAGAGTGTCTTGTTTTCTCTGGGCATATAATAGCTCATTCCTCTGAGAAATAAACCAAGCCACAGGTTCTGTTTGCTATCAATCAATAAGGAATGTATATTCCGGGCTTTTATATTCATTTGCTTATGGAGACGTTCGGAGCGCGTTATTTCCCGGTTGCTGTTCAGATAATTAAGTCCCCCATCTTCAGTAGCAATATAAAGACTGTTATCTGGGGCGTTGATAATCTGACGTACCGCTTTACCGCTAAGGTGGTTGGGCGAGTTACCATAAGGATAAATCCGGAACTGATCTGAAGCATATATGAAATAATTCACACCGCCGAAATAGGTTCCCACCCACATATTATGATTATAATCTTCAAAAAGGCTGTAAATAGGAGAGTCATTCAAGTTGCTCAAATCGCTTTCTGACTGTTGATAGCGGGTTATCAACCGAAAAGTCTGATCATAAATAAAAATGCCATTCTCGGTTCCCAACCAAATATTATTCTGGCTATCGGTTGTTGCACACCTTAGTTGTCGGATCTCTTTTATAGTCGTTAATGGATACAATGAATCATTGTTGATATTATACACAAATACCTCTTGAGGTGTATTGAATAATAATTGATTATCCGACAGCAAAGATAAACGAATGTTCTTTTTCAGAAATGGGCGCATGGGCAGAGGCAATGGCTCAAATTGCCTGTTTTTAAGATTATAACGCTTTAAGCCTTTGTTATTGCTGATCCATAAACTTCCATTCGAGTCTTCTACCAATCCACGGATATTTTCTCCTTTACCTTCACATAATATGAATGGAATGAAACAATCTTTTGATTCATCGTATTGATAGATACCATTACTGCATCCAGCTAGGAACCTATTGTCGGAAGTATTTAAAAAGCAAACATTGTTTTTATTATTTTCTTCGATGTGATAACGTGTAAATTGTTCATTCTGAGGATTGTATTTGCAGACTCCCTGCTCTGTCGAAATCCAAAGGACATTCCGGCAAGAGTCATTATATAATTTGGTGATAAAATCATGACTGATTGTAGTGGAATCTTCTTCCTCATGAAAGTACCGGGTAATGTTATATCCATCGTACCTGCATAAACCATTCCGGGTACCAAACCACATAAATCCCTTACTGTCCTGAGATATGGCATTGACAGTATTATGAGAGAGTCCTTCCGTAATGCTCAACTGTTTGAAGCGGACATTATGATATTGGATTTTCCCTTCCGTATATGTCGGATGAAGCAGAAATAATAAACAAGCTGCCACCAACGTAAGATTTTTGTGTATACTGCTTTTCATATATGATTGTACTCCTTGTTTGATGCTCAAAGATAGTGTTTTTTTGTTCGGTTTTTCTAGTACAAATGTGTATTCCATTAGAAATTATGTGCACAAGCGGGGGGATATGACCTCAAACAATACATGCTTCCTTATATTGAACATGATGTGACGAATGTTTATTCTTTGAATTCCCTACATTTGTATCGTAAACCAAATGAAAAGACCATGAAAACAAAACTTTGCAGAACGACATTGTATTGCTTGTGCTGTTTTATTCTTATCCAGCCGATAGCAGGGAATCAGGCAAATGATACTCATGAGGGTGTTTTGCATATCAATAAACAGAAAACACACAAAGTAAGCCGTGTCAAATATGGGTTCCATTATGAAGAGATTGGTATGATAGGCGAAGGTGCCTTACATGCCGAATTGATACGGAACCGCTCATTCGAAGAAGCAACTCCGCCTGCAGACCTGGCAGTAAAGAACGGACTTTATCAGGACGTGCCTAATCCGCGAGGAAAGAACAAAGATGTCTTTCATGTGGACCCTCTGATCGGATGGAGCACTTATCCCTTATCATATGCTCCCATTTTCATTAGTCGTACAGAAGAAAATCCTCTGAATAAAGAGAACCGGTATTCAATGTTGGTTAATGTGACTGACGATATTACAAACAGCCCGGGAGCAATGATTCTGAATCGGGGATATTACGGTATGAATCTGCGGAAAGAGGTATCCTATCATCTTTCCATGTACATAAAGAGTAAAAACTATACAGATCCACTTCAAGTCATGCTGGTAGACGAGCAGGGTAAACCGGTTAGTACTCCACTTATTTTGGATGTAAAAGGTAAAGAGTGGATCAAACTCACCGGAATATTAAAATCCGATCAAGATGTGAAACGGGGTATGCTCGCTATTCAGCCGCTTGGAAAAGGACAATTCCAACTGGACGTTGTTTCTTTATTCCCTTCAGATACATGGGACAATGGGAAATCTGTTTTCCGGGCCGATATTATGCAAAATCTGAAAGAATATGCACCGGATTTTATTCGCTTTCCTGGTGGTTGTATCGTACACGGAGTGAATGAAGCCACTATGTATTACTGGAAAAAAACAATAGGCCCTATTGAAAACCGACCGGGGCAATGGAGTAAATGGGCGCCTTATTACCGCACAGACGGAATCGGCTATCATGAGTTTTACGAGTTGTGCGAATATTTGGGAGCAGATGCTATGTATGTCATTCCTACAGGAATGATTTGTACGGGATGGGTAAGACAGAAGTCTCCCTGGAATTTTATTCAACCGGACGTTGATTTGGACGCTTATATTCAAGATGCACTGGATGCCATCGAATACGCAATTGGTCCGGTAGCCAGCAAATGGGGAGCTTTGCGTGCAAAGAACGGACATCCGGCACCTTTCCCGCTGAAGTACATTGAAATTGGAAACGAAGATTTTGGCCCTGTTTATTGGGAACGCTACGAAAAGATTTATCAGGCATTACACAAACAATATCCTGACCTGATCTATATAGCCAATAGTATCATAGGTAAAGAAAATGATGATAAACGTATTGACATAGCTAAGTTTATAAATCCGGAAAATGTGAAAGTATTCGATGAACACCATTATCAACCTATCGAATGGGCTTGTAAACAGCATTACCGTTTTGACAATTACAAACGAGGAGTAGCGGATTTGTTTATCGGAGAATTGGGTATTGACGGGAAATATCCCTATAACTTGTTAGCCAGCGGGGCAGTACGAATGTCGATTGAACGTAACGGAGATATGAATCCATTGCTGGCAGAACGGCCTGTGATGCGTCATTGGGATTTTATGGAACACCGGCAGTTGCAGTCCATGCTATTAAACGGAGTAGATTGCAGCATTAAGACATCTTTCTATTATCTATCAAAGATGTTCAGAGATCACACTTTCGATGTGTGTCTGGATGCTAGTATTCAAGGAATGAAGGGACTGCAGAATGTATTCGTCACTGTGGGATATGACAGTGAAAGTAAAGAATACATTCTGAAACTGATTAATTTGAGAAAACAGGAGGTGACGCTTCAAACAGCTGTGAATGGATTCGGAAAAAATGTACAGGCACAAAAAATTAGATTGAGTCTGGAACCTGGTAAGAATAACACTCCGGAAACACCGGAAGCAGTAAAACCTGTTCAGTCGGCTGTAACACTGAATTTAAACAAAGATTTGAAGCTCGAAGCTTCTTCAATGATTGTATACCGTTTTAAATAAGATAAATATGAAAAATGCAGCGTTTTGTATTACAGGATTGGCATTACAGGGTTTGTCAATGTCATTGATGGCACAAACCGACAAACCGAATATTGTAATCATTATGACCGATCAGCAACGTGCTGACCTATGTGGAAGAGAGGGTTTTCCTTTGGATGTAACTCCTTATGTAGATCAATTAGCTCAGGAGAATGTATGGTTCAACAAAGCATATACCGTAGCACCGGCCAGTTCTCCTGCCCGTTGTTCCATGTTCACCGGACGTTTTCCTTCGGCAACTCATGTACGTACTAACCATAACATTCCTGACATTTTCTTTGAACAGGATTTAGTAGGCGTATTAAAAGAGAACGGATATAAGACGGCACTTGTAGGTAAAAACCATGCTTATCTGAAGCCTGCCGACTTGGATTTCTGGTCGGAATACGGGCATTGGGGCAAGAATAAGAAAACGACTCCCGAAGAAAAAGAAACTGCCCGTTTCTTAAACCAGAAGGCTAGAGGACAATGGCTGGAACCTTCACCAATCCCTGTAGAGGAGCAACATCCGACTAAAATTGTCAATGAGACATTGTCATGGATAGAAAAACAAAAAGAGAATCCTTTCTTTGTGTGGGTATCTTTCCCGGAACCTCACAATCCTTATCAGGTTTGCGAACCTTATTATTCTATGTTTTCACCCGATAAACTTCCTGTATTGAGAACATCTCGCAAAGACTTGGAAAAGAAAGGAGAGAAATATCGCATTTTAGCAGAACTGGAAGATGCTTCATGTCCCAATCTGGAACAAGATTTACCCAGAATCCGTGCCAATTACATCGGTATGGTCCGCTTAATAGATGACCAGATAAAGAGATTGATCGAATCGCTGAAAGCCAGCGGGCAGTTTGAAAATACGATCTTTGTTGTCCTTTCAGATCATGGTGATTATTGGGGCGAGTATGGGTTGATCCGCAAAGGAGCCGGACTTTCCGAAAGCCTCACACGTATTCCGATGGTATGGGCAGGATATCATATTAAGAATCAGTCTGCTCCTATGGATAGCCATGTATCCATTGCTGATATCTTTCCTACCCTTTGTTCTGCTATTGATGCCAAAATCCCGGCAGGTGTTCAAGGTCGTAGCTTATGGCCGATGTTGACCGGAAAAGAATACCCAAAAGAAGAGTTTTCCAGCATTGTCGTACAGCAAGGTTTCGGAGGAGCGCATGTCGAACTGGATTCTTCTCTGACTTTCGAACAGGAAGGAGCATTGACGCCGGGTAAGATTGCACACTTTGATGAACTTAATACCTGGACTCAAAGCGGTACTTCACGCATGGTCAGAAAAGATGACTGGAAACTGGTGATGGATAACTATGGAAACGGGGAATTGTATAATCTCAAAAAAGACCCTTCGGAAGTACAGAATCTGTTTGGTGAAAAGAAATACAGTGCTGTCCAGACAGAACTTCTGACGAAATTAGTCGCATGGGAATTACGTCTGCAAGATCCGTTGCCTCTTCCCCGGAAGCGTTATCATTTCAAACAGAATCCTTATAATTATCTTCAACCAGGACAGTAATAAATCAAAAGAATGTACATTTTGACGGATATTAAAGACATTGTTCCATGAGATCAATCCGGTAACAATTTACTTTTATATCCGTAAACAATTAAACTGTAATATATGAAATTTATTTTGCGATTAGGATTGGCTTTACTGACAGGATTTGTTTCTGTCTGCACTGCATCGGCACAGGCATATGGAACAGCGGACACCAACGCTCCGGAACTGCGTGTTCCAAAATCTGTTCAACCGGCATTTGATTACTGGATGCGTGACACATGGGCAACACTGGGGCCCGATGGCTACTACTATATCACCGGAACCACTTCTACCCCCGATCGCCACTTCCCGGGACAAAGGCATTGCTGGGACTGGAATGACGGTTTGTATCTGTGGCGCTCCAAAGATCTGAAGGTCTGGGAGGCTATGGGACGGATCTGGTCAATGGAAAAAGACGGTACCTGGCAGAAAGAACCGAAAGTATATAAAGAAGGAGAGAAATATGCGAAAAGGTCTATTAACAATGATCCGATGGATAACCGTTTCCATGCTGTATGGGCACCGGAAATGCACTACATCAAGAGTGTGAAGAACTGGTTTATCGTAGCTTGCATGAACCAATCGGCAGGTGGAAGAGGCTCTTTTATCCTACGGAGTACTACCGGAAAGCCGGAAGGTCCTTATGAAAATATCGAAGGCAACAAAGACAAGGCTATCTTTCCTAACATTGACGGAAGTCTATTTGAAGACACGGACGGCACTGTATATTTTGTTGGCCACAACCATTATATAGCACGCATGAAGCCGGATATGAGCGGTCTGGCAGAAGAAATAAAGACTTTAAAAGAAAGCAAATATTCTCCGGAACCATACGTTGAAGGAGCTTTTATCTTTAAGTATGACGGAAAATACCATTTGGTGCAAGCTATCTGGGCGCACCGCACGGCGAAGGGAGATACTTATGTTGAGAAGGAAGGACTAACTAATAAGAAAACACGTTATAGCTATGATTGCATTATTGCCACTGCCGATAATGTATATGGTCCTTATAGTAAACGATATAACGCAATCACTGGCGGCGGACACAATAATTTGTTTCAAGACAAAGATGGAAACTGGTGGGCAACCATGTTTTTCAATCCCCGTGGTGCGCAAGCAGCCGAGTATAAAGAAACATGCCGTCCGGGATTGATCCCGATGCTTTATGAAAATGGAAAGTTTAAACCTAATCACAATTATCAGGCAAAATGAAATCATCACTATTGATAACCGGAGGTCTGGCTTTCGGAGCTATGGCCTTCGCACAGGAAAAGCCTAATATCATTGTTATATTAGCAGACGATTTGGGCTTCTCAGATTTAGGTTGTTATGGAGGAGAAGTACGAACACCGGTATTAGATAAGATGGCTAGACAAGGCGTTCGCATGACACAAATGTATAACAGTGCCCGGAGTTGTCCGTCGCGTGCTAATTTGTTAACCGGACTTTATCCGCATCAGACAGGGCTCGGGCACATGGACGCAACTCGTCCGGCATGGCCGAAAGGATATGCCGGTTTCCGCTCCAACTCTGACAATGTCACTATTGCCGAGGTACTGAAAGGTGCCGGATATTTCACAGCCATGTCCGGTAAATGGCATCTAGGTAAAACAGCGAACCCGATACAACGTGGTTTTCAGGAATATTATGGTTTACTAGGCGGATTCAACTCTTTTTGGAATCCGGACGTATATACCCGTTTGCCTAAAGATCGTGCCCCACGCCAATATAAAGAGGGAGAGTTTTATGCAACCAACGTAATAACCGATTATGCCATAGATTTTATTAATCAGGCACATCAGGAAGAAAAACCTTTGTTTTTATATTTGGCATACAATGCCGCTCACTTCCCGTTGCATGCTCCGAAAGAAGTAACGGATAAATATATGAAAACTTATCTGCAGGGCTGGGATAAGATTCGCGACCAACGTTGGAAACGAATAGTAAAGATGGGGCTTCTGCAAGGAAAATCAGAATTAAGCCCGCGCGGTGTGGTTCCTGAAAGTTTGTTTGAGGATGAGACACACCCGCTTCCAGCCTGGGATTCTTTAACAAAGGAACAGCAGACTGACCTGGCTCGCCGCATGGCTATCTATGCTGCTATGATAGATATTATGGATGCCAACATCGGTCGGGTATTAGATACATTACAGAAGAATGGTGAACTGGATAATACATTCATCATGTTTATGTCGGACAATGGAGCTTGTGCCGAATGGCATGAATTCGGTTTTGACAAGCAAACAGGAACAGAATATCATACTCATGTTGGAGCTGAGTTAGATCAGATGGGACTTCCGGGCACTTACCATCACTACGGAACAGGCTGGGCAAATGTGTGTTGTACCCCATTTACTCTTTACAAACATTATGCGCATGAAGGGGGAATATCCACTCCTTGTATCATTCAATGGGGTAAACAGATCAAACACAAGGGTAGTATTGATCACCAACCGGCGCAATTTTCGGATATTATGGCGACTTGCATTGAACTGGCAGGAACTAAATATCCTAAAGAGTACGAAGGTAGAAAGATCATTCCCACACCGGGTGTATCAATCCTTCCCATTGTACGTGGCGAAGAGATGCCGGACCGTTTTATTTATGCAGAACATGAAGGTAACCGCATGGTACGCAAGGGAGACTGGAAATTGGTTTCCGCAAACTTCCGAGGTGACGAATGGGAACTCTATAATATCAAAGAAGACCGTACCGAGCAACATAATCTGATAAAAGAGTATCCTGAAATGGCGAGGGAATTAGAAAATGCTTATTTTGAGTGGGCGGACCGCAGTGACGTGCTCTATTTCCCAAAAGTTTGGAATACCTATAATAAAGGACGCCGAAAGGATTTTAAAGAATATAAGGATAAGTAGATTACCCTCATCAGTCATCATAAAAAAGATAATGCAATTGAAAAACATATCAGAAATGAGAAAAAGAACATATGTATGTCTAGTGCTTGTAGCATTGCTGTCAGCATGCAATGATGACGGTCGGATATTGGCGAATCCGTCTGTCCCTGAAACAACTTCCGGGACGACAATAAAAGTGGACTTTTCTGATTCCGGCCTACCTGTTTTGGATATTAAGCGCGGATATATTCTTCGGGATGCGATTAGCAGTTCCAATAGCAAAATAAAGAGTGATTTGCAAGCTTATGCTGATATGGGAATGCAACTTGTAGCTCTACCGAAGGATTTAAATCAATTTGATGCAAATTGGACCAGTAACCCACAAGGGGATTATTTTCGGAGTTATCGTTCCATAGGATCTCAATATTTCGGGGGTAACGGAGAAAAAGAAGAATTTAGCAGAAACCAAGATGGAGGAATAGATGTACATATCAATTCACAATATTTGGAATTATGCCAGATGGCACGGGATCTTGGATTTCAGTTGATTGTACAGTGTTCCGGCGTACCTGTTGAAGGCAAGAACAATGGTCGTGTCGAACACCTTTTTCCACTTGACAGCAGACGTTCGTTTCATGGTAGTGCACGTTATTATCCACTACCTGCCACTAATAATTATGATGCCAATGGGACAACAATCTTCGAATGGATGAAACTCCTGCATGATAAATTGGGAGTTTCAAATACCATTTATGCGGGTAATCAGGAACCATCGCATACTACCGGCTATTTCAATGGTACGCAGACAGAAACTGCCACTATTCAAAATTTGACTGTTTATCCGGCAATATGGAGACCCACTGCCAATAAGCTAAAGAATGCAGGAATGCTCAGCGCTGTATCGCAACTCAACGAGGTATCCGGATATTACGATGCTTCACTACAGTCAATTATTGAGAAAGGTGTACCTTTTGATTATTATTCCATTCAGAATTATATGGCTCAGCGTAACTCAAAGATTCTTGCTGATGTGAAAAATGCTCTTGTGAAATATGATGTTCCATTGCACAAAAAAGTATTGTTCAATCGTTATGATTACGGTGCAACAAATAAGCTGAAGACCAACGAGGAACGCTTTGCTACGGCACCAGGCATTATCGCATTCTTGGAATCAGAACTTATACTCTGCGATTATGCGGATATGGTGTATGGATATTGCTTTTTCGCTGGAGCACAGAACTACAGTATGATGAACTCAGTCCTTACTTTTCTGAATAGTATGCCTCAAGCGCGTAAAAGACTATCCGGTATTCCGGAAGGCTTAAAATATATCGCTTCGGCAGATGAGAATAAGATTTCCATTGTACTTTGGAATCCCGGCAGCGAACATTATACTTTTAACTTAGATACTACAAGAGGGGTTAATACCTCAACAAATCTGACTGTTGAGAAAGGAACAGAATCGAATCTTATACGAATTATACCAGCAACATCGGGTTCTGCTCTTAAGGAAATAGCTGGATTGCGACTGAACAGCCAAGAATTTATGCTTATAACCATTGTTTTTTAATTATATGAATAAGAAACTACTAATTGCAGTATTTATAAGTGCTATGGCACATATGTTTGCTTACGCAGCAAGCTCGAAAGAAAATAGAATGAAAACAGTTTGGGCTGATAAAGTTACGTCGGAAAATGTATGGCAGAGCTATCCGCGCCCTCAGTTACAACGTTCACAATGGATGAATCTGAACGGGTTGTGGCAGTTTGCAGTTACCAGTCAGGATACTCCTAAAAAACTAGTGAAGTTTGAGGAACAGATTCTTGTTCCATTCGCTATTGAATCTTCGCTTTCGGGAGTGCAACGTCCTTTTTTACCTACTGAGAAATTGTGGTATCAGCGTCACTTTACCCTTGATGACGCATGGAAAGGAAAAAACGTGATTTTGCATTTCGGTGCTGTGGATTATGAATGTCAGGTATGGGTAAACAATAAGTTGGCAGGCACCCATAAAGGAGGGAACAATCCCTTTTCTTTTGATGTAACTAAATTCTTGAAGAAAGGAGGTGCACAACTTGTTGAGGTTGCCGTTATCGATCCTACAGATACAGAATCAATTTCTCGTGGTAAGCAACAGTTAGATCCGAAGGGCATTTGGTACTCCCCGGTATCCGGCATTTGGCAGACTGTATGGCTAGAAGCTGTCAGTTCCACTCATATTCTTCAGGTGCTTCCTACAGCTGATGTTCATAAAAAAACGGTGAGTCTGGACATTGGTGTAGCTAAAGCTAAGGGAGGGGAAAAAGTAAAAGTAGAGCTGCTGGATGGAAGTAAGATAGTGAACGCGATAGAGCAGAAGTTAACGTCAAAGATAGAGATGGAAATTCCGGAAGCCGTTCTCTGGAGTCCTTCTTCTCCAAAACTCTATCATCTGAATATTGAGTTGGTAAGTAACGGAAAGGTTGTAGATAAAGTGAAAAGCTACTTCGCACTGCGTGAGGTCAGCATCAAAGAAGACGAATGTGGCTATCGGCGTATTTGTCTGAATGGCGAACCGATATTCCAGTATGGTACATTGGATCAGGGTTGGTGGCCGGATGGTCTGCTGACTCCTCCTTCTGAAGAAGCAATGCTTTGGGATATGGTTCAACTCAAAAAGATGGGATTCAATACTATACGTAAACACATCAAGATAGAACCGGAACAATATTATTATTATGCCGATTCATTGGGTTTGATGATGTGGCAGGATATGGTGTCAGGCTTCTCTACCGAAAGAAAAGATAAAGAGCACATAAAGCCTAATGCACAGACTGACTGGAATGCACCCGTAGCACATACTAACCAGTGGCAACAGGAGATGTTTGAAATGATCGACCGTCTGCGCTTTTATTCTTGTATTACTACATGGGTGGTCTTTAACGAAGGCTGGGGGCAGCATAACACTGTAGAAATTGTAAAAAAGGTGATGGATTACGATAAGAGCCGTATCATTGACGGAGTAACCGGTTGGACAGACAGAGGGGTGGGGCATATGTATGATGTACACAACTACCCGGCGACTTCCATGATTCTGCCTGTTTGCAATGGTAACCGGATTTCTGCATTGGGAGAGTTCGGAGGATATGGTTGGGCTATCAAGGAGCATTTATGGAATCCCGATATGAGAAATTGGGGATATAAGAATATTGACGGAGCAATGGCTTTGATGGATAACTACGGCAGGCTGGTTTATGATTTGGAGACTCTGATAGCGCAGGGATTAAGTGCCGCTATCTACACACAGACCACTGATGTGGAGGGTGAAGTAAACGGTTTAATTACATACGACCGGAAAGTAATCAAGATACCTGAAGGTTTGCTGCATCTCATGCACGATCGTTTATACCATATCAGTCCGGTGAAAGCGGTTACTTTGGTTGCCGATGCTCAGGATGGAGGCAAGATCACCCGGGCGGTCAGTCTCAATGGCGAAGAACCGAAAATGGTTTCTCTGCCTTTCGATTGTCCTCCTCGTTCGGGAATCATTTCGGAAACTTCATTTGAAGTAAATAAAGAATTCAATCATTTGTCTTTATGGATACGTGCTACCGGAGATGTGAAGGTCTGGTTGAATGGGGTGGAAGTCTTTTCACAAGAAGTGAAGCAAACCAGACACTATAATCAGTATAATATAAGTGATTATTGCCACTATTTGCGAGAAGGAAGAAATGAGCTGAGAATTGAAGTGCAGGAAAATAAAAAGATGAACTTCGATTTTGGTTTGAGGGCTTACTGATTAAGAAAAAGAATGGTATGAATAAACAATAATATAATAGAGTTAATGTAAATTAGATTTGCTATATATCTTGTATGCGCGTATCTTTGTTCTATGGAATATAAAGTCTAATATACGGCGCTATGAGAAAGATTGTTTTGATTTTCGTGACAGTTGTCCTTCCTTGTTTGCTTTGTGCAAGAAATGATGATAAGAGTACCGACGCGTTGCTTCGTCAGATTGATGGTATCATTAAGAACCGTCAGACTTACGGAGCAGAGAAAGAAGCTCGTATTGCTGACCTGAAGAAACTACTTTCGGAAGCAACTTCCGATGAACAGCGTTATGGGTTTTGTGGCAGGCTCTTCGATGAATATCGGGCCTATAATCTGGATTCTTCTTATGTATATGCACAAAGAAAGCAGAATCTGGCTTCTCATATGGGAAAACAAGATTATCTGGATGATTCCGCGATGAACATGGCAGAGGTAATGGGAACAACTGGAATGTATAAAGAAGCTCTGGAGCAGCTGGGGCAGATAGACAAGAAGACGTTGCCTGATTATCTGTATTCCTATTACTATCATTTATATCGTACCATCTATGGACTGATGGGAGACTATGCCGTCACGGAAAAAGAAAAGAAGGCATATTACCGGATGACAGACCTGTATCGGGACTCTCTTTTGCAGATAAATGCTTCCGATTCTTTGGGGCACGTATTAGTCATGGCTGATAAATGTATAGTCCATGCCCAATATGATGAAGCAATTCGTATGCTGATGGATTATTACGGAAGACCTTCGATGGATGAACACTCCAAAGCTATGATTACCTACACCCTTTCAGAAGGATATCGCCTGAAGGGAGATAAAAAAGGGCAAAAGCACTATCTGGCTCTTTCGGCTATTGCCGATTTGAAATCGGCAGTGAAAGAATATGTATCTCTTCGGAAACTGGCCTCTCTTGTCTACGAAGACGGAGATATAGACCGCGCTTATAATTATCTGAAGTGCTCGTTAGAAGATGCTACTCTTTGCAATGCCCGTCTGCGTACATTAGAAATCTCTCAGGTGTTCCCTATCATCGATCAGGCCTACCAGCTGAAAGCGAAGCGGCAGCAACAGGAAATGAAGATATCGCTGATCTGTATTAGCTTGCTTTCTATCTTCTTGCTGGTAGCTGTCTTCTTTGTTTATAAACAGATGAAGAAAGTGGCGGCAGCCCGTCGTGAAGTGCTTGACACCAATACACTGTTGCAAGAGCTGAACGAAGAACTTCATCACTCCAATTCACAACTGAAAGAGATGAACCATACGCTTTCAGAAACGAACTATATCAAAGAAGAGTATATCGGGCGATATATGGACCAATGTTCTACATACCTCGACAAAATGGACCTGTACCGTCGCTCTCTGAATAAGATTGCGGCTGCTGGTAAGGTTGAAGAACTCTATAAAGTAATCAAATCCTCCCAATTCCTCGAAGAAGAATTGAAAGAGTTCTATGCTAATTTCGATATGACCTTCCTGCAGCTCTTCCCCAACTTCGTGGAAGAATTCAATGCTCTGCTCGTTGAGCCGATGCAGCCTAAGGCGGGAGAACTATTAAATACCGAGCTTCGTATCTTTGCTCTTATCCGGCTGGGGATTACGGATAGTACGAAGATTGCCCAATTCCTGCGTTATTCTGTTACTACCATCTACAATTACCGGACGCGTGTCCGTAATAAAGCACTTGGCGAACGAGATGAGTTTGAGGCTAAAGTGATGAAAATAGGTAAGGTAGAAGAGAAGGTTGCGGAGACGGAAGAGAAAGCCG
>OLSX01000234.1_pt1 | contig 55475 bp, 47 predicted proteins | sample 1673141 | NCBI WGS metagenome assembly OLSX01 (sample SAMEA3136759, study PRJEB25190) | human gut metagenome | biome: human gut; feature: human-associated habitat; material: faeces | place: Austria | collected 2013 | reverse complement strand
GCCACCTTCCCAGCATCATCCATCATCCCCGCCAGTCCACGTCCGGATATCGCAAGGTTTCTTCCTGACAGCCCGGTAATCGCAATGCCTCCTATAAATGTCACTACGTCCCATCCGCTCAGATTCCCTGATTCCAATCCGTTCAGAATGTTCGTAAAGCCGGTCTTTGCCATGCTGATGCCTGCTACAACGCCCATTCCTCCCTGCGTCATCCTGGAAAGGTATTTGACGGTTTTCCCCGCCTGTGCAAACCTGCTGGTTTTTTCCATGAGGCTGCCGATGCCCATTCCCAGTCCCGGCAGGGCGCAGAGTGCGCTGGTCAGCGCTTCTTTTGTTTTTCCTTCACAGGCATACCATATGGCATTGAGCACATCTGCTCCGTCACAGAAGATTCCCATGACGTCTAACGCACCATGACCGACGGCGTTCCAGTCCACACAGTAGAGTGTCCTGCAGAAGTTTTTGAAGTTGGAGTTCGGGTCGGGGCACAATCCGAAGGGGTCCGTCAGGCTGACGGGATTGCCCTGGACGTAACAGTAGCGGTTCAGGCTCTGGCTGTTTGTGATGTCCCCGCTTACCACGTCACGGTTGGTAAAGCGTTTGATATCCTGGTCGTAGTAGCGCGCCCGCATGTAGTATAAGCCGTTCCGGTCTGTGATTACGCCGTACTGCCCGTTATAAAGGTAGTCGATCCCGGCTGCATCCGCTAACTGCGCGAGGGTATACCCTGCTGTAGTCTATGTGCGGCTGGTTTTTTTCCGTTGTTCTGAGACTGACGCCTGTGGTATTTTCTTTTGCGTCATAAGTCTAAAAGGCGATGTTTCCTATAGCATCTTGTAGCGTTTAGTATTTTTCCATTCGCATTGTAAATGTAAATTTGGGTCTTTGTAACCAGTATAAACATGTGATGTTTATAAAATATATTCCATTCAATTTTCAAAAGCCAATCCTTAATTGAAAATCTTTATTGCAGTAAAATAAATACAACCTATACTATTTCACATCGCATTTTTTTTGAATTTCTAAATATTCTTTTATATTTTTAGCTATATTATATTTTTCCTGTTGACTCAAAACTATTTCTTCATTTGGAGGAGCCCAATGATCTATACAGATAATCCCTATCTGTACTATTGGCTCTCGTAAGTCAACTTCAACATTCATTACTTTTCCGTCTTCGCTATACTCTATCATATAAAAATGTTTAATGTTTACTTGATACATTACTTTTTGTTACCCCTAATCAAATATTTCCGTAAAAATATTCGTAATATCTTTATTTTTCATTAGCGTTGGATATTCAATTGTATTAAATATACTTTCTATATTTGAACCTTTGACAAATCCATATGTATTTCCTGTTGCTGCTTGTGCATAACGTTCAGACATTCGTCTCCAAATCATATCAGCCTGCTCCTTTGGTAACTTATCGTATAAATTTAATGAATCTAAATATCTTCCACCTGCTGTTGTTTCAAATGTAAATTTCCCGTTTGCTCTCGCTCTATTTCCGGGTCCTAAATAAAATACTGCCCCATTTCTAGGTGTAGAAACATCTAGCTTATTTGCTAAATCCATATAATAATCATAACCTCTATTTGATTGTCCATAGCTGGTCTTATCTAATCCATGAGCATTACCCTCATTCTCCGCTTTCCCAGCCTTCGCCACCTTCCCGACACATCCATCATCTCCGCTAGCCCGCGTCCGGATATCGCAAGATTTTTTCCTGACAGCCGGAGATTGTGATGCCTCCAAGGAACATCGCTACGTCGAAAGAGGGGGTATTCATATAACTCCAATGTTTCTAATGAATTTGTATCCTGACTTAATATCTAAACTTTGGAATTACTTCAACTTCAATCTCACTTTTTCCCAATTCTTCAATTACCGCCTTAACCTTTGGTGCTTTACCCTTTAATATGCAAGCATGTTTTTCTATAAGCATTTCTCTTGCATTTATAAAATTAACTCCTGCTATTCTAGCTATGGTTTTAATCTTTTCATTATTAACTTTACCCCCATTTTTAATATAAACGCTATACTCTACAGTGTCTTTATATATCTCGCCAATATCTGTAGTAATTAAATTCCATCCACAATTATGACATATCCATCCCTGTACAGAATCTTCCGAAAACCAATTCATATTAGCATTACATTTTTCACAAATTAATTTATTTCCTCCTGATTTAAACAATTTAAATCCCCCTATATTATTTATATCCGGCATTTTTGTATTGGTCATTCCTGCGACAAAATAATTTCCATTTGAATTTGACCATAAATAGTTTGTTGGCACATAAGGAACTATACTGAACTAATATTAAATCTTTATCTGCAATTGATCTTATTTCATAACCATCATTAAAATTAACTAATTCCCTATCAAATTTATAAATTTAAACACGAATCAATTGTCAGACAATTCTCCCAAAAAGTCTATTGGATTTTGACAGAACTTATTTGCTTTAGAGTTTTTCATTAACTCTATTATTTCATCAAATTTGGGAGCATAAATTCTACCCTCATAAAAAATCATTCCTTCAATTTTTCCACATACTCTAATATTTCTTTTAATATTTTCTTTGATAATGAACGTAAATCAAGTCTACAACTTATTTCTTCCAAATCCTCATCTTCATATAAAAATTGAATACATGTTTCACCTGTTTTTCCATATTGAACAATATCCTTTGTCCAACTTGTTTCTTTTTCTAAAAAATCAATTTCTATTGAAGATATATTAGCTTGTTTCCAAGATAATATATCTTCATTTCCTAAATCTTCTACTACTAAACACCTCTCTCTGGTTACTATATAAAAATCAAATTGCCACAATGCCATCTATTAAACCTCCTATTTTTTAGGAAACGCTGTAATCAGCTTCCGGGCAGTCATGATAGTTAATTAATAGACATGCAGGAGTTGTAGGTTGTTGGAAGTCCGAAAGTATAATCATAATTAAATAATACCTTTTTCTTGAGCATAGCTATTAATTGCATCCAACAATCTATTTTTATAAATTGATAATGAAAAGGGGATTTGTATTCCTTCTTCCCCATCATCATACTCAGGGAATATTATAAAATTGTCTCTGTCCATCTTCATAATAACATACTCATTTCCTTCAAATTCACCTTTTCTTATCTCATATAAATTAATAAAATTCGTTATACTCTCATAATACTCTTTTGAATTTATTTCTGCTTGTAAAAATTTGCTTAAAACGTCCATATATTTTCCTTCCTATCTACTATTTTATTGGATATGCACTTAACATACCTCCATCACTTGAAATTACGATTTTCACCAAATTTTCACCTTTGGTTCCTACTGTTTTTCCTGCATCAATTATAATTTCATAACTTGCATTTCCTGCCTTTGTCAAACCATTATCTGATATTGAAACAATTTTACCATTTGATAATGCATCCTTCAAAATACTTTCAGCCTCTGCTTTGCTTGCTCCAATAAATTTTTGTCCATTTTCTCCTGTCGTTGACAAATGTTTTGGTTTCACATATGCATTATTTATATCAAAATTATCAAAAGCTTTTTTCCCTGCTGTAAATATATCATCTATAGAGTTTAAACCACCCTTGACATCGAGTCTGAGCCCTCATATTTTTTCAGGCAATTCCATTCCCTTTGAAAAAAATCAATACTCTACAAAACAATGGTTTTCACTGCCTAAAATTTTATCATGTTTTCTCTGTCTTTACTACAAAAAATTACCATTAATCCCAGTAGTCCTGCGACTTTGGCATGACATATTCAGTCTTGTTTTTCAACATTCCATAAATGATGCTGATTAGCCTACGAGAAATCAATATCAATGCTTGTGGCTTGATCTTCCCTCTTGCTAACTGCCTCTGATAATAGGCATAGAAGGCAGGATTCCTCGGCAAGCCTTTGGATGACAACTGAATCATCTGTATTGCAAGAAAATAAATGGTTCCCTGCAATCTTCTATTTCCCTGTTTGGATGACTTATCTTCACCTTTCCCTGCGGAAGAAAAATTCACAGGTGCGATTCCTGCAAAGTTTGCCAGTTTGTCAGCGTTTGGAAACCTTCTGATGTCTCCAATCTCCGAAAGCGGTTTTGCAACTGTGGTATCGCTGACACCGGGAATAGTGTTTAGGGTACACTCAAACCTTGGAAGAAAGTCTGTAATAGCCTTGTCTACTTCCTCAAGCTGAGTAACATAATGGCGTACATCACGCACCAGACCTCTTGTGATTTCATCCCTCTCTGGCTGATAATCCCTTGTAGTATCTCCGTCTGATTTTACAGCATCCAGTATCTTCTGACACTTGCAAGTGGAGAATTGATTGTGACTGACCGGAATTAATTCCTCTGCCAGTTCTTCAACAGTCTTACCCTGCAATAGCCTCGGTGAAGGATAATGTTCCCAAAAGTAAAGTGCTGTTGGTCTTACAATATCCTGAAAGAATTGCTTATAGCATGGGTAGGCTACGCAGACCTGCTCATGCAATTGATTCTTCAAACGAATGTGATGTGTCTTCAGATTCGCTCTGCGATTTACCAACTGACTGAGAGTCCAGTACATGTCTTCCGGCATTGTATCGGGTAACTTATTCAGTTCATTGATGGCTACTCTCGCAACGCATTGTGCATCGTAGCTGTCATTCTTTTTGTACTGCGGTACGCTCTTGCGATAGGCATATGACAATGCCGGATTCACATCTTTCACGATATAATTTCGTTCAATCAGCCATGCAGCTAATGCTCTTCCGTAGCCGTAGGAATTCTCCAAGGCAAACACAATTCCTTTACCGTCCGTACAATACTTCTTGCATTTAGTGATTAATTTTCCAAACTCGGAGGGCTTATTCTGAAACGTAATCTCTCCAAGTTTTTCATTGAAGCAGTCCATAATGACTGCCGTGTGTTGTTCCGTGTGTTGTTCCTTGTGGAGGTCAAGCCCCACATAGATATACTTTGTCTTGTCGTACATACGTTGTTTTCTCCCAAATCTTTTGACTTCAAAATACAGGCAACCTCAACTGATAAGCCAGTATCCCCGAATTACGCACTGGGCAACGGAGTCGGCACGGGTGGCACAGCCAATCCATTTCTTGGTTTTTGGATTTAAGGATACCCTGCAGAACGTAGGACACGAAGCAGAAGAAATCTCCTTCGTGGTGTGTGATGTTAATTCTGAAAAGAAACGGTTGCAAGTCAATTTTTTCGATTTGGGAGCATTTTTTCATTTGAACCACTAAATATGGGCAGAATCGGCTTTATACCATAGACCGAAAACAGAGAAAAACGAGTAATAATGCACAAATATAATTTCCAGACAGATAAACCAACTTTCTCTTATCCTTGTGAGAGCCTGTGTTGCCCCTGTGTGCGATTCTAAGAGCGAAGTCAAGGTTAGTTACCCATGATAGACTTTTTAAGGCTTGTTGGGGAAATGTGAAAAAAGTTACTTACTGAATTTCTTAGAAAAATACTAGGATCGAAAATAGTGCAGGTTAAAGGGCTTATGCCGTCACAGGGCAGCATAAACCGAGAAACACCCACCGGCAGAGCCGTTGGGATGAATTCGGTATGACATAACTTTCCCTGCTGTTTAGAAATTTCTTATGCCTTTTCCTATATCTAAGAGATCCGCTATATAGCAAAATGGGAGATGCTCCATGGTTCACATTAACCACAGAACATCTCCTATTCTATGTGTTTCACTTAGGGATTAAGGAGAAATTTCATCCCCTTACACCCCTGTTGCGTGTCATTATAGCATAGGCGATTGGGATCGCCAAGATATATGTCACAAAATTATTACATGGATTTGATTTCAATTTCAGCATTTACTTCTTTTGCTTTCTCTAATGCATGAGAAAAAACAGTTAGAAAATCATTTCCATCACTTGTTACAAAATAATTAGATAAATCTGTGATGTCTTTACTAATATCACTTCCCCATGGAGGCTGTTTTGATAAATCTTCTATATCCCATACTATCTTTTCAGGACTGAACGCTTGTAACTCTTTCTTAATTATAGCCAATTCCTCTAATGCCTTATCCGTATTTTTGCGTTCTATTTTTCCCTGATATAATTCATTCATAATTATCGGAAAACGACTTCCCCAGTTTTCATTTTCTAAATTATATGCCACTGTAGAAAAAAAAGAGTGTAAAAAATCACCATGTCCTATTTGATACCAATAAAACTTTACTTTAAATCCAACTGCCATATAAACCTCCTAGTCCACCTTGAACAATATTTCTACGCCATTATTCGTTCTCTGCATAATGGCATCATACAATGCATTTAAATCCGCATCAGAAACATTTTGACCTCTAATATCAATCAGCACAGATTGTTTAGTTCCTTCGGGTAAATTTTGTATTCTTTGATAATACTGCTTTTCTATATTCCGTGCAAGATTACTTCTACCGTTTGCACTTTCTACATTATAATTTTTAACATCGACACTGAAGCCATCCTTGTAGTAATCAGGACGTACACTTCCTTTTGTCCCATACGGAACTTCTTCTCCGTTAATAAATGATTTTTGAGCATCATAATCCGGAAAATCCATTGCTGCATCTAGTTCTGATTGTCTCCACGTAGGTCTTGATGTTGGTGTACCACCCTTGACATCGAGTCTGAACCCTTATGTTTTTCTAGGCAGTTGCTTTCCCTTTGAAAAAAATCAACACTCTCCAAAGCAATGATTTTCACTGCCTAAAATTCTACCATATTTTGTCTGTCTTTACTACAAAAAATTGCTTTAATCCCAGTTATCTTGCACCTTTGGCATGACATACTCGGTCTTATTTTTTAACATTCCGTAAATGATGCTGATTAATCTTCTGGAAATCAATATCAATGCCTGTGGTTTGCTCTTGCCTCTTGCTAACTGCCTCTGATAGTAGGCATAAAAAGCAGGATTCCTAGGTAAACCCTTGGATGATAGCTGAATCATCTGAATGGCAAGAAAATAAATTGTTCCCTGCAATCTTCTGTTTCCCTGTTTTGAGGGCTTGTCGTCACCTTTTCCTGCGGAAGAAAAATTCACAGGTGCTATCCCTGCAAAGTTGGCTAACTTATCCGCGTTAGGAAATCTTCTAATGTCTCCAATCTCCGAAAGCAGTTTTGCAACTGTGGTGTCGCTGACACCGGGGATTGTATTTAAGGTACACTCAAACCTTGGAAGAAAGTCAGCAATCGCCTTGTCTACTTCCTCAATCTGGGCAACATAGTGCCGTACATCACGCACCAGACCTCTTGTGATTTCGTCACGCTCAGGCTGATAATCCCTTGTGGTGTCTCCATCTGCTTTTATAGCATCCATTATCTTCTGACACTTGCGTGTAGAAAACTGATTGTGACTGACCGGGATTAATTCCTCTGACAGTTCCTCCACAGTCTTACCCTGCAACAGTCTCGGTGAAGGATAATGCTCCCAGAAATACAACGCTGTCGGTCTACCAATGTCCTGAAAGAATTGCTTGTAGCTTGGGTAAGCTACACAGACCTGCTCATGCAATTGGTTCTTCAAGCGAATGTGATGTGTCTTCAGATTCGCTCTGCGATTTACCAACTGGCTGAGAGTCCAGTACATGTCTTCCGGCATGGCATCGGGTAACTTATTCAGTTCATTAATGGCTACTCTCGCTACACATTGAGCATCGTAGCTGTCGTTTTTCTTGTACTGCGGTACACTTTTTCGGTAGGCATAAGACAATGCCGGGTTCACATCCTTGACGATATAATTTTGTTCAATCAACCATGCAGCTAACGCTCTTCCATAGCCATAGGAATTCTCTAAAGCAAAGACAATTCCTTTTCCGTCAGTACAATATCTCTTTGCTTTTACTAAGAGTCTTGAAAACTCGGAGGGCTTATTCTGAAAAGTAATTTCTCCAAGTTTCTCATTAAAGCAGTCCATGATGACTGCTGTGTGTTGTTCTTTGTGGAGGTCTAACCCCACATAGATATACTTTGTTTTGTCGTACATAAACTCCTCCAATCTTTGACTTTGAAACACAGGCAACCTCAACTGATAAGCCAGTATCCCCGAATTACGCACTTGGCAACGGAGTCGGCACGGGTGGCTCAGCCAATCCATTTCTTGGTTTTTTGATTTAAGGATACCCTGCAGAACACAGGACACGAAGCAGAAGAAATCTCCTTCGTGGTGTGTGATGTTAACTCTGAAAAGGAACGTTTGCAAGTCAATTTTTTCGATTTGGGAGCATTTTTTCGTTTGAATCACAAAAAATAAGCAGAATCGGCTTTATGCCATAGACCGAAAACAGAGAAAAACGAGTAATAATGCCCAAATATAATATCCAGACAGGCAAACCAACTTTTTCTTGCCCCTGTGAGAGCCTGTGTTGCCCCTGTTTGCGATTTTAAGATCGAAGTCGAGGTAGTTACCCATAATAGAGAATTTCAGCCTTGTTGGGGAAATGTGAAAGAAGTTACTTGCTGAATTTCTTAGAAAAATACTAGGGTCGAAAATAGTGCAGGTTAAAGGGCTTATGCCGCCCAAAGACGGCATAAGCCGAGAAACGCCCACCGGCAGAGCCGGTGGGGGCTGTCCGTCATGGCATAACTTTTCTCTAAATTAGGGGATTTTTATGCCATAGACAGTCTTTTGTCTATTCTGCTTTATTTTCCCTGCGAATTTTCATTGGATTCTGTGAATGGATGGATTCCGATTTCTGCGGTATCGTGTGTTGGCAGAAAGGAGGGTTTACTTATGGTGAACATAGACATTTTTCAACTGTTCTTCAATTACCTGGAAGAACGACCTTATAACAACGTATACCAAAATATAAAGCAGGACGCTGATTATCTGGAAGCTGCGACGAAAGAAACCAAACTCAGCCAGCAATTCAAAGAATTGGATTTATCGGATGAACAGAGAAAAATCATAATGCAGTGGACCGATGCCATCCAAGCACAGGAATCTGCTTACACAGCAGTTGTTTTCCGGATGGGTATGCAATTGTGTTTTTCCCTGCTAATGCAACTATTTAACATGTAAAAGAGGATAAAAAATCAGCGGTATTTCATGACATTTTAGTGTCTTAGGAATACCGCTGATACTGTGTTTTATTTAGTTGTGAAAAGATTTTTCCTCCCCCTTATACCCCCTGGTGAGTGCCATTGTAACATGGGTATTTGGGGTTCGTCAAGGAAAATATTACGAAATTGTTACAAAAAGTTTTAATTATTAATTCTCTCTTTTTTTCAGTTGACTCTTACACATTTTCTATAACAACTCCCAAACAAGAATATTTTTTTAAAACCAAGCGTTTTTTACCTTCCACTTCCACTAGTAGAACATCTTCGCTTTTTCTTATTTCGAGCACATTATCAAACTCTCCTGCAAAAATGGTATTATCACTATATCTAACAGAAATATCAATTTTTTTTGCATAAGTATCAACTGTCAATGTCATTGAGAATTGGTGACTGTCCTTCATAGAGTATATAAATTTTGCTTCACCCTCTTCTCCAATACATATTGGCTCATTTTCAAAAAATTCCAACATATCTAAATCATCAAATTTAATAAACATTATCCTATCCTTTCCTACTTCGGTATCACTGTGATTACCTTTCCTGTATCATTTACTATAACAGTAACATCCGCTGTTTGATGAACAAATGTCCCTGCTGTGTGTCCTGGTACTGCGGTGGTATTCCTAATCGCATCTTCTATGACTGATGGCGGTATATTTCTCGGGTCAACATACTTTTGGCAAAATTGATAATACTCCGGAGTTCCAACTTGTAATCCCTTTGATTCTGCAAGTGCCTCTGCTCTTCTGCTCAATTCTGCTCTAACCGATGGCGTGTCTGGTGCCATTCTTTCCATGGCATGCTGGGAATATTCTCTACCATTTATAATTCCGCCACCTTCTTTCATATCCCATACATCTGAACCACCCTCACTAACTGCATTCTGCCCTTTCCCAGCCTTTGCCACCTTCCCGGCATCATCCATCATCCCCGCCAGTCCACGTCCGGATATCGCGAGGTTTCTTCCTGACAGCCCGGTAATCGCAATGCCTCCTATAAATGTCACTATGTCCCATCCACTCAGATTTCCTGATTCCAATCCGTTCAGAATGTTCGTAAAGCCGGTCTTTGCCATGCTGATGCCTGCTACAACGCCCATTCCTCCCTGCGTCATCCTGGAAAGGTATTTGACGGTTTTCCCCGCCTGTGCAAACCTGCTGGTTTTTTCCATGAGGCTGCCGATGCCCATTCCCAGTCCCGGCAGGGCGCAGAGTGCACTGGTCAGCGCTTCTTTTGTTTTTCCTTCACAGGCGTACCATATGGCATTGAGCACATCTGCTCCGTCACAGAAGATTCCCATCACGTCTAACGCACCATGACCGACGGCGTTCCAGTCCACGCAGTAGAGTGTCCTGCAGAAGTTTTTGAAGTTGGAGTTCGGGTCGGGGCACAGTCCAAAGGGGTCCGTCAGGCTGACGGGATTGCCCTGTACGTAGCAGTAGCGGTTCAGGCTCTGACTGTTTGTGATGTCCCCGCTTACCACGTCACGGTTGGTAAAGCGCTTGATATCCTGATCATAGTAGCGTGCCCGCATGTAGTATAAGCCGTTCCGATCTGTGATTACGCCGTACTGTCCGTTGTAGAGATAGTTGATCCCGGCTGCATCCGCTAACTGCGCGAGGGTATACCCTGCTGCGTTTTCCGTTGTTCTGAGGCTGACGCCGTCGTCGGTGGTAATGTCGCTTAGTTCGCCGTAGGTGTCGTAGATAAAGCGGTAAAGGATGTTTCCTCCCGCGTCGCTGACGGCAACGGTTGAGCCGTTATGGTTGTAATGGTAATAAAATTCTTCTCTGTCATCTCTCCTTTCGCCGATCAGTCCCAGTCCGTAGGTGTAGGTTGTCCGGGATTTTTGTTCGGTGTAGAAGCCGAACGGATTTTTTTCGTATTCTGTTTTGACCAGGGTCTGGGTGTAGGTGCTTTCCCGGTCGGTGGTGTATTCGGTGCGGATTCCGGCTGTGGTAACGGCGGTTCTGATGTTTTCGGCATCGTATTCGTATTGTGTTTCGGTTCCGTCGGCTCCGGTCACTTTGACGAGGCGGTTGCGGCAGTCGTAGGTCAGGTCCGCCATAGTTCCGTTTAAGGGACCACGGGTCATGTTGCCGTTTTCGTCGTATTCCACGGTCTGTCCGTTGTAGGTTAAGAGGCGGTTGTCCGCGTCGTAGGTCATGGAGACGGAGACTGTGACGGTTCCGTCGGGGTTCTGCACCGCCGGAGCAACCGCGTTTTCCGCAGGTTCCGTTTGGGCTGTCCCCGCATTTCCTTCTGTGTTTCCGCCCGCGCCGCTGCCTGCCAATGCAATACCTGTCTGCACGCCTTCGGACATGCCGGTTTCCATGCCGCTGATTTTTGTGATGTTGCCGCTTCCGTCGTATTCGTAGGTGTATTCGTTGATGGTTTCTCCGGCTGCGGTTTCGTCACGCAGGGTCGTCATCTGTCCCGCTTCGTTGTAGGTGCATCGTTCCCGGCTGCCGTCGGGGCGTTTTGTTTCAATCAGGCGTCCGTTGTTATCATAGGTGTAGTAGGTTGTCCCGCCTCCTGCGTCTTTGACGGTAAGGAGCCTTCCTGTTTTATCGTAGGTGTATCTAACGGTTTCTCCGCCGGGGTAGGTAACGGCAATGCGGTTGCCCAGTTCGTCGTAGGCGTAGGCAATGGTATCGCCGTTGCAGTCGGTCACGGCTGTGACGCGGTTCAGGGCGTCGTAGGTTCTTTCTATGGTGCCGTTTTGGTCGCTGACGGTCAGGATGTTGCCGTTGTTATCGTAGGTGTAGCGGACGGTGCCGAGGTCGTCTTTTTTTGCCGTCAGTCTGCCTGCGGCGTCGTAGGCATAGGTCGTTTTCTCTCCGGCGTTGTCTTTTGTTTCCGCCAGGAGTCCTGCAGCGTTATAGGTATAGGTTTCCTTTGCTCCGATGGCGTTGGTGGTTTCGGTCACGCGGTTCATGGAGTCGTAGCTGTAGGTGGTGGCGCCTCCGCCTGCGTCGGTTATGCCTGTGGTGTTTCCTTTTGCGTCATAGGTCCGGGAGGCGGTGTTTCCTGCCGCGTCTGTAGCGTTCAGGATTTTTCCGTCCGCATCGTAGGTATAGGCGGTTGTTCTGATTTCTTTGCCGTTTCCTGCTGTTTCGCCGTTTCCGCCGGTCAGGCATTCCACGATTTCGGTCACGTTTCCCATGTGGTCATAGGTGTAGGAGACGGTGTTACCCAGGATGTCGGTTGTCCTGCTTATGCGGTTCAGGGCGTCGTAGGTATTGACGCTTGTAACGTTGCCGTTTCCGTCCGTGGCGCTTACCATGTTGCCGAAGCTGTCATAGGCAATGTTGCAGGTAATGCCTTCTTCGTCGGTAACCGAAACGGTTCTTCCCATGGAATCGTAGGTATAGGAGACCGTGACGGGAACCCCGTCTTTATAGCGGGTCGTGGCTGTCAGGCGGTTGAGGCTGTCGTAGGTCATTTCGGTGGCGTTGCCGAGGGCGTCCACGGTACGGGTGCAGTTGTCGTTGGCATCGTAGCTGTAAGTGGTTTTGTTTCCGTTAGGATCGGTGACCTGTATGCAGCGTCCGTGGGTGTCGTAGCGGTACTGCGTGGTGTTGCCGAGGGCGTCCCGCTCCGAGGTAAGGTTTCCTGCGCCGTCGTAGGTATAGCCCGTACTGTTTCCTTCGCCGTCCATGATGAGGATGCAGTTCCAGGCACCGTCATAGGTGTAGGTATAGGTCTGTCCGTCCGGCAGGTATTTTTTGTATAGTTTTCCGTTCGGGTAGTATTCATAGCGGATGACAGCGCCGCCGGTTGTTTCCGTCAGGGTGTTGTGGTTAAGGTCATAGGTATAGATTGTTTCCGTACCCGCGGCGGTTATTTTCCGGGTCAGGTTTCCTGCCGTATCATAGGTAAAGGTATCTTTTGTGCCGTCCGGGTAGGTAACGGAGGTTTTGTTGCCGCGTTCGTCATAGGTGTAAGCGGTGGTTTCTCCCGCCGCATTGGTAACGGCTATGTTTCTGCCCGCGCCGTCGTAGGTATAGGTTTCGGTCTTTGTGCTGCCGTCGGGCGCGGTAAGGGTGGTTTTTACGGTCTGTCCCAGGTCGTCGTAGGTGTAGGATGTAACGGTGCCGTCGGCTTCCGTTTTGCCGAGGAGTTCGCCCGCCTGGTTATAATTATACAGCGTTTCGTTACCCTGTGCATCCGTTTTTTTGACCACGTTTCCGTAACTGTCATGTTCAAAAGTTGTTTTGTTTCCTGCGGCGTCGGTCTGGCTGGTCAGGATTCCGTCCGTATATTCGTACTGCAAGGTTCCTTTTCCGTCGGTGATCTGGCGGATCAGGTTCCCGTTTTGGTCGTAGACGTAACGGGTAACTTCGCCGAGGGGGCTGACGCTGCGGATGATTCGGTTTTTTTCATCGTAGGCATAGGTTGTCCCGTTTCCGGTTCTGTCATAGATGCGGATCGGGTTGCCGTTTTGGTCGTAGTCTGTGTATGTAATGTTGCCGAGGGCGTCATAGGTTCTGATCAAGTTGTCGTTTTCATCGTATTGGTACATGACGGTATTTCCCATAGGGTCGGTTTCGTCGAGGAGATTGCCGTTTTGGTCGTATAGGTATTCGGTTTCGGCTCCGTCTATGTCTTTTGTACGGATTTTCTGTCCTTTTTCATCTGTTTCGATTTCCATGCTTCCGCCGGCTCCGTCGTTGATTCTGACCAGGACGCCGCCGCTTGGGGTATCTTCATAGGATAAGGTCATGGTTCCCGCTTTTCCGGATTCTTTCTGGGTCAGGATTCTACCTTCGTTATCGTAGGTATTGTGAAGATAGGTCAGTCCCATGGCGTTTGTTGCATTTACCATATGGTGTTCCAGATCGTAGCCGTAAGCGGAGCGTTTTCCATCGGCGCCTGTAATGGCGGTCAGGTTGCCGTTTTGATGTTCCAGGGTCACGGTCCTGCCCCGGTTGTCCGTAACGGAGCTGATATAACCTTCCGAATCATAGGTCACGGTCAAAGTATCCTCCGTAATATCATCCTGAATCGTCATAAAGCCGTCCCCATAGGATACGGATACGCTTTTTCCGCTGATATCGTTCATTCTGACCAGACGTCCGTCTGTATCAAAGTCATAAAAGCTGCCGTCGGATACATTTACTTTGTAGCCGCTTTCGCTCTTTTGGATATTCCAGCCTTCCATGGCGCTGTCCGTAGGGTAATAGGTTCCGGTGTATTCGGTCTGTCCGTCCAAGGCGATCGTATCATCGACAAGCGTCCCATAGGAGATATTCGCATCGGCTTCCTCGTTGATAAAATTTGCCCTGGTATGGCTGTCCAGGCGAAGGGTCAGATAACTTCCGTAATCCTCGATCCGCTGTTCGTAATCATGGCTCCAGCCGTATCCCGCTTCTCCCTCATAACCTGCAAGCATGGAATTATAATTTAAGTCAAGGGAAAGGGCGCTGCCCCCGTTTAAGCTGATGGTAGAAAGATCCTGTAAAAAGGCGCCCGTAGTCATATCCACCGGATCTCCCATGAGTTCGTCAAACTCCTCCCGGCTTGTATAGTCTCTTGCCCTTCCCACCAGCATGACATATTTGTAAATATGGCTGCCAATGGGTTTACAGGTGACTTCCACGCCGGTATTTTCGCCTTCCAGCACCGTAACAAGGCGTTTTATTAAAGCAAAGTATGTATCCTCGCTGTAGTGTTCTCCCATCCGCCTGCAATAAGTCGCATAAATGGTTTCCCCGGGCGCCAGTACGCCCACGTCGATGACGTCTCCTCCATAGAGCACAGGCAGTTGGCGGCATTTTGCGGCGGATGCGGAACGGTAAGTCTTTCCTCCTGTTCTGATATCCCGTATTAGTTGTCCGGTATAATAATCTTTGATAAATACCTCGTTTATTTGGGTAGACTGCACATATTCTCCCAGAGTCGTCGTCAGGTTATAAAAATTCCGATTGGATTCATTCTTGATCTGAATCTGTATATAATAGTTTTCTCCGGGATAATAAGCGTCCTCAGGATATACATAAATATGAAGTCCTTCTCCGGCAGGCACTTCACATTCCATCTGCGCCTCAAACTGCGCGTCGATATCCGCTTCAAAAGGCTGCAATACACCATGGAAGGAAGCGGAAAGGTCAAAAGTTCCCGTCCGGTCTCCTTTTACCACCCAGGAAGCGGACGCGCTTTCCTGCCCGTGAATATCTTCTAAAGGCGTATTTAAGGTTTGTCCCGATTTTAACGAAGCAAGGCTCATACCATCGGGAAGATTCAAGGTCGCCGAAGCATTGGTAACCGTATAACCGCTGTCCGCGTTGTTGATAATTCCAAGCTCTACGTCATACATGTCCTTCAGCCAGCTGACGGACTGGGTCGTCTGAAGGTAAGTAATTCCCACATAATCGCCGGATAAATCGGGTCTGTCATCGTTTTTCTCCGTAACCAGTTCCACACGGATTCCGCTGTTGTTTTGAGAATAATATCCGACAGGCTTACCGTTGTCAGTGCTTCCCGGACGATGCAGATCGTCAATGCTGTCCGTCAGTTCTATTACCACCGGCAGCGGACAGGATGCAAACCACAATTCCGTTTTAAACGTAAAAGTATGATAATTCTCCGGCGCGGTCAGATCCACGCCTTTTTCGATCAGTTCGTCAAGCTCCATACGCTCTACGGTCATTTCCCCGGTTACCACTTCCCCCTTTGCCAGAGTAACGGTTTCCTCAAGCGTTTCATAATTGCTGACCCGCACGGTTCCTTCGCCCGGCAGATATCCCGGCGCAAAAGCGGCAAACTCGTACATTCCTGTTTTTTCAATGATCTGTGCCTCTCCGTTTACATCGGTGCGAAGCTGTATATGATCCTGCGCGCCGTTTCCGGTTCTCACATAGACATAGGCTCCGCCAAGCGCCGTACCGTCTTCGGCAAGGACTTTAACCGTCGTCATGCCGCTGTTGTCCTGATCCATGACCTGTACCGATCCGGAGGTCGCCGCTTCATTGCCCGCTCCGTCGCGGACGGTCAGCGTCACGTTGTAGACGCCTGATTTTTCATACGTATGGACCGGTCTGACGCCCGCCGCTTTTGTCCCGTCTCCGAAATCCCACTCATAGCGGGTAATTCTGACATTATCGGAGCAAAGTGTGCCGTCAAAACCGATTTCCATTCCCGTAAAGCCAAAGACTGTTTCGGGAAGCTCCGCCACAGGCGCGATTTTATCCACATGATTCGCATAGCTGTGCTCTACGGCGCTTTCACTGTAGTTATCATAAATATCATAAGCGCGCACCATATAATAATACGTGATATCCGTCTTGAGTTCGGTATCGGTAAAAGTATTCTGGACCGTCGCCTGGATACAGGTGTATTCGCTTTCGCCGTATGCGCGGCGATAAATTTTATAGCACCGGAAATCCTCTTCCGTGTTTTCCGTATAATTTAGCGTAATGCAAAAACTTCCGCTTTCCGCGGTCAGCTCCGGCGCTGCGGGAGCGGTCAGATCCAGTTCGTAACTGCGGGTCACGTAATCGCTTTCGTTTCCTGCCGCGTCAACGGCTTTTGCGCGCACTTCATAAAGGATACCTTCCGAGAGTCCTTCCGTATCCCATGCCACTTCACTGTATTTTCCCCTGCCTTCGGCGCCTATCGTATCTATTTCGTGCCAATAGTCGCCGCCGTCCGCCGCCCGGTATTCCAGGCGGATTTCCCGCAGTTCGCAATTATCCGTTGCCAGCACCTTCAAAGTCTGACTGCCGCCCATCAAAGCCTGCCCCGGCGATATCCCCGTCACGACCGGAGCCGTTTTGTCGGGTTTTACCATACCGTATACCTCGTCGGAATATTCGCCCCGGTTTCCCGCCGTATCCACCGCCGCAATGCGGTAAATATAGGTCACGCCAAAGCGGACCGCGGTATCCGTATAGAAAAGCGTCCTGTCCGCCGAACCGATTTCGGTAAAGATTCCTTCTCCTTCCACAGCCCGTTCGATGGTGTAAGAGGCAATATCGTTATCGCTGACGCTGTCCCAGGCAAGCCCGACAGCTCCTTCATACCCGGTAATCCTTTCCCCGGTCACTTTTTCCGGCGGCTGCCTGTCAATCACATAGGTATTCTCAATCTGCACGTCCCCGTATAGAGAATTATGTAAACCTACTGTATCCCATGCTTCAAAACGGACCGTCACCTCTTTCCCGGATATTTCCGAAATATCCCACTCATAAGACAACTTTTCCGTCGTCTCTCCGCCGCCTGTTACAGTAGCAATTTCCGTAAAATCATTTCCGCTGACGCTGTAAGAAAATTTTCCGTAAGCCACGCCGCCGTCGTCTTTTACTTCCATGGAAAGACCGATCCTGCTGCTGAATGCGGAAGAAGCGGGTTCGATTTTGGTAATGACAGGCGCAGAAGTATCCGACTTTGTCGTAACCGTCACGGGATCGGAAGGGATTCCCATATTTCCAAGAGAATCATATCCGGTTACCCGGTACGTATGTGTGCTTTCGGGACGCAGCTCCTCGGCGCGGTATCCAAGCTGCGCCGTTACCTCCCCGATGTTTTTCCACTTATCATCGATCAGTTCTTCCACAACAAACCATCCGAAATCGTCCTCCGACACGTCCTCCCATGTCAGTTGGACCGTCGTGCTGCTTACAGAGGGCGGAAGCAGGCGGATCTTGGCGATCCCGGTATTGTCCACCTCATATCTTCGCATAAACAAATCCGTGCTCTCATTTCCGCTTCGATCCTTTGCCACGATCTTAATATAATAAGTCGTCTCCGGCATCTGCGCCGTATCCCATAAAAAGCTCCCCGCATTGTCCGCCGCGGGAACGCTTGCAAGAGGCTCCCATGCCTCCTTACCCTCCTGCCTGATAAACAGTTCAAAAGACTCCACCAGGCGATTATCCTTTCCGGTTATGAAAAGCTCCGTCTCCCGATTGACCCTGCCCGAAGCCGGGGTCACGCCCATGACCCTCGGCGCCTGGGTATCCGTATCTACCGTAACTTCCGCCGTTTCCGACATCGGACTTTTTTGTAAAAATGAATCATAGCTTCTCAGATAATAGCGGTAGGTCGCCCCGTCCTCCACTCCGCTGTCCCGGTACCAGGAAGTGTTTCTGCCGGATAATTCCGCAAGCTTTTCCCCGGTTCCCGCGTCCATATCGACACGGTAAATTTCATATCCCGCACAATCCGCGCTTTTGCTGATATTCCAACTGATGATCACGGTTCCGCCGTCATCCTTTGCCGCGACTTCCTCCGGCGGTTCGGGCGCCCTGCGGTCTATGGTATAGGACACGGTGCGTTCCGTCCTGTTGCCGTCTGAATCCGCCACCGTAAATCGGACGTCCACATCGGTCTGCGTTCCGATTTTGGTAAGATCCCACAGGCAGGACGCCGTCAGCTTATTGGATTTGCTTTCCATTCCCGCGGGTATCGATTCCTGAATGACGATCCATTGCCCTTGCGTTTCGTCATAATATTCCACGTCTACCTTATAACTGCCGCTTCTGCCGGAATCGTCCACTTCCGCCGTCAGTTTTAACGTCTTACCGCCGATGATTCCATAGTCCTCGGGCGTGACCGATACAATGGCAGGCATACAGACAACGCCGTCAACGGTTCCGTTCGCTGCGGATTCATTGCCGGCTTCGTCGTAAGCCGTGACATAATAAGTATACAGCGTATTTACTTCCAGTCCCTCGTCCCGAAATTCCGTATCGGCTCCTTCATAGACCAACTCGCCGTCCTGTGATCCGTCGCCGCTTTTGCCGTTTTCCTCTGCCTCGTCATCCGTTCTGCGGTAGAGCCGGTACCCTGCCGTTTCAACATTGTCCGCGCTTTTCTCCCATACAAGGGCGATGGCGGAGCCGGTGCGGTATTTGACGCAAAGCTCCCCGGGCACGGCGGGCGCTTCCTCATCCTTTGGAAGCGTCACGGTCAGCACCGGCGAAACGGCGGGACTGTTTTTATCCGCATTATAAGGATAGACTTCATAGCGGTAGGTCGTCCCGGGCATTAATCCCATATCCGTATAAGTCTTTTCCTTCGTCACGCCGATTTTTACCCCGTCCCGGCAGATCACATATCCTTGCGTTTCTCCTTTTTCATCACTTGCGTCAAAGGTAATTTTAACGGAAGTAACCGTAATCTCTTCCTCTGCAATACTGCTTACCGGGTCGGGTATCACGCTGCCCGGCGTAATATAAACGACGCGATCCGCAATTCTTTCCGGATTCACATACATTTCATAGGCGTTTTCCACATTTGCCGTCAGTTCCAAAGTCGCAAAATGAATACAGGAGGAAGCGGATATGCTCATTTTCTGGGTAACCGCCGGTCCCGTCACATTTCTGCGCCTGAAAATGGTATAGTGGTCCCCTGAGGCGATAAAATTCCTCTGTCCGCCCTTCTGGATAAAATTGCCCAATACCTCCAGCGTTCCGTTCGTCAGATATCCCTGGTGGTCCGTATTTGTCGCATAAAGGACGTCTCCTTTGACAAGCACATAGGAAACGTCGGTCATGGCAAAAAGTCCCGTTCCCTGTACGGTCAGCCCTTCCTCTACAATGACTGTGGCGCGGTCGGTAAAGACTCTGCCGTCCGTCACGATTTCTCCTACGCGGATCACGCCGTCTCCCAGATGGAGTTCTCCGGTTACATACAGGGCGCCGCCGATCTCCAGATTCCCTTCAACTGCGCTGCTGCTATCCAAAATCACGCTGCCGCCGTAATATCCCCCTTCGATACAGGAAATATCTCCGATTACAATACTGCCTTCGCCTCCCGCCTTTTTCCCGGGATCTTTGACCGTACCCGTTATTTTTACCTCTGACGCGATTTCCACACCCTCTTCGGAACGATTGGAAATCACGCAATCCCTGATCACCATCTGCTCCTGTCCGTCTATGCGCTGTTTCTCTCCGCCCTCTAAGACGAGGCTGCCGCCAAAGACAAAACCGTTGCTTCCCGTCTGTACCAGACTGCCCGAAAGCGCAATCCTTCCCCCGGTACAATCGCCGCTCATATCCCTGCTCGATTGCAGGATACAGCCGCCTCCCACAATCAGTCTGTCGTCCTCATACCGCATCAACAGTTGTCCGCTTCCCTCTTCGTAAGAAACGCCCGCCTCGCTTTTTTTCTTTTTCTGAATCCGCAGATCGCCTTCTACGACCAGACAACCGTGATTGATCTCCAATTTACCTCCGGGCAGCATCAGATTGCCTTTTACCGTCAGCGTATGTCCGTTTAAATCCAGCGTATCGCCTACCAGCGTCAGACCGCCTTGTATGGTCGTATCCTCTTTTAACGTATAACCGTAAATACCCGTTCCGTCCCCGATTGTCAGCCTGCAGCCGTTTAAAATCAAGGTTTCCTTTTTAAACGCCTCCGCAGAGTACACGCCTTCTTCGCTGTAGTTTTGCAGTTCCAGAATACCGAAAGCCCCGTTGATATCGATTGTCTGTAAATGACCCCCGCAAAGCAACACTCTGTGTCCGCTTCCATATCCGTATGTACTTTCATCCCGGAAATCACCGCCCACCTTTAGCGTGCCGGCGCTGAACTGATTTTTTTCGCCATCGTTTTCATAATCTCCCTGCACCGTCAGGCACGCGTTTTCATCATTCATGATAATCCCGCTATGATTATAGATGTTTCCTCCCACTTCCACGCAGGAGCCGTCAAGCGCCAGATTACCCTGCGCCGGATAGCCGCCGCAGATTGTAAGATCCCCGCCGACGCAAAGACGCGTCTTTTCGCCCGTCACGCTGACCTTTGCGCCGTTTGTCCCGTCGATCTTCATATCTTTGCCGATTACCAGATCCCTGTCAATAACCAAATCTCCGCAGTTTACAATACCGCCACGGTAGCCGCCCTCCGGCAGCTGATCAACGGATGAAATCCCTACCATTCCCTCTATCGGACATTCCTTTGCCGCCGCTGCAACCTCGATCTGCCCCGTTACGCAGGGCTCTCCCCGAAATTCCACGCCCTCGGCGCTTGTATTTGCAATTTCCAGATTGGCGATATGAGAGCCCTCCGGGGAAGTCGCAAGGCATAAGACGACCTGTTTTTCCCCGCCGCTTAACAACAGCCGGTGCGTGCCGGAAGCCGGGAAGCTGCTTTCCTTTGTCGCCCATTCGTCCGTGCTTTCCTTTTGTACAAAGTCTCCCTTTACCTCCAGCGTCCCCGCCGTCAGCCGGCTTCTGGTAGAATAATAGGGCTCGTTGTGAATGTAAGGCATCCCCCAGGAGATAAAGAAATCCCCGTTTACCAATACATAGTCCTCATCCTTTGTCATATTCAGATATCCGGTGGAAGAATCCTCACAGTTATCATCCCACATGGTCTCCGGATTTCCCAGATAATAGCCGCCTTCCACGATTAACCTGCCGCCGTTTATGTTCATTGTCGCGTCCATTTGGATCAGATCGCCCTTTACAGTCAGGGTATGCCCGTTTAAATCCATTGTTCCTGCGGTCAGCACCAGATTTCCGTCAACGACCCGGTCTTTTAAAAGAGTCTCTCCCGTTGTTCCCTCCTCGCCGAAGCTGGTCACCTTACATCCCGTATTGATCAGCCGGTTGCAAAAGAAGCATCCGTCTAAGACAATTCCATCCTCGCTGCTGTTTTTTAATACAACGGTGCCCAAATAAACGGAATTTGCAAGGGATACCGTCTGCTTTTCCTCGCCGCTTAAAATAAGCGTTCCTCCGTAATATGCCTCCGTGCGGATATCAAGATCGCCTTTTACCTCAAGAGTCCCGTAAGAGGTGTATAGTACTGTATTGCTCCAATCGCCTGCAATCCGGTAAGCTCCCGCTATCAGGGCGCTGCCGCCGTTTTTGGAAAAGGAAATGCCGGAATATCCTGAATAGTGAATCCTGCTTTCCACCGTTACGTCGCCCTTAACGTCCAAAACTCCGCCGTCCACAAAAAGATACCCTGCCGCATATATATCCTCATTGTCTGCCATCCGCACATTTCCGTCTACAACCAGCTTTGCCGCTGCCATGATCGTTAATTTATTGTACAGATACAGATCCCCGCCCAGTTCAAAATCATCATTCAGATTCATCGTCAGATTGACGGCTATATCTCCGCCGTAATAAGATCCCCATTCGCTGTCACAGCCTGTTTTGCAGACCTTTCCTTTTATCCGGCTCTCTCTGTCCGATTCACACCTGCCGTAAACCAAAGGTTCCCCGATAATCGTCACGCCTTCCTTTGAGGTGTTTGTGATTTCAAGATTCATTAAATAAATATTTCTTTTTTCTTCCTGCGTAAACTGTAAAGTCTGAGAACGGTCTCCGCTTAGCAACAGCCGGTGCGTACCCGAGGTATAATAGTGTCCGTAATCGCCGCTTTCCGTCAGATATAGGTTTCCCTTCAATTCCATGCACCCGGCGCACATACTGTCCATATTTCTGCTTCTATTGCTGTCATAATAGTCTCCGCCCACATACACATAATCTGCATCCTGCTTCATTTCCAAAACAGCGTTTGTATTGCCGAACTCATAGCTGCCGTCCTCTTTTCTGATCCGGTCCTGTCTGCGATAATCGCCGTTTACAATCAGCCGCCCGCCGTTTACCGCAATCGTCCCTCTCTCCTGAAGGAGGCTTCCTTCTACGGTCATGGTATGTCCGTTTAAATCAAGGGTCCCCTCCTTTAACCAGAAATTTCCGGATACGGTCTCATCCTCCGTAAGGGTATATCCCACCGCCCCGCTGTCATTTCCCATCATTATCTCACAGTTATTTTGCAAAAGCCGCGTCCAGCCGATACCGTCGCCGATCACAACGCCTCCTTCGCTGTGATTGTCAAGCTCCAGCTGTCGGATTATGGCGCCGTCAACCGCTTCCAGATGCTGCGTATCGTCTCCGGACAAAATCATTCTGTGATTGCCCGCCGTCGCAAATCCCTTACCCAGAACGGCATCCCCCTGCAATTCCAGAACGCCGTCTGTCATCGGTACCTTGTTTTGGGGGCTCCAGATAAATTCGCCCGCTACGAGCATATAGTCATCCGGTCCGTCAAGCACGAGATAACCGCCAGAATCGGAATACCCCGCCGGTTCCTGCGGAATCAGCAAATGATAATCTCCGAAAACGGAAAGTTTGCCGTCGTTTATAACCACCGCTCCGCCCGTATGAAGGAAATCTCCGCATACATCCAGCCGGAAACCGTTTAAATCCAGACATCCGTTTTCCACCGTCAGATTCTGAACGGTCAGATCCTCCGTCAAAACAAAGCTTTCTTCTACGACCAGATCTTCCGGTTCCGCCGCCTCTGACGCGGTTTCCGGGGCTGTTCCTTCCGTCCGGAGTTCATTGACTGAAACCGCCTGTTCCTGTATCTTTGTCTGCGGCGGTGCCTGCGTCTTTGCCTGCACCCTGACACTTCCCGCATCCGCAAAAGCATAAAACGGCAGCATTGTCACAATCAAAACTCCCGCAACTCCTCTGTAAAATCTGTCTCTTTTTAACTTCTTTTGTATCTTTTTCATTCTGTTGTCCCCGCACTCTGAATCAATTCTTTTGTTCGCTAATCCTGTTTTTCCGTTTCCTGCTCCGGCGCCCGGCTTTTCCTTAAGCCCTTTCGTTTCGCGCGTTTCCTGCAATACAGGAAAACCGCCGCTATACCGCCTGCCGTCAGCGCCGCCAATACCCACCGGCGCGCGGAAGAATTTTCTTTACTATCTTCGTTGTCTGTACCGCTTATATCCGCTTCCTGACCCGTGTTTTCCATAGGAGCGCCCGCCCCGTCTTTTTCAAAAGCGGCTGCGTCCCCGGATTCCGCCCGGTTTCCCGCAGGCGCATCCTCTGTGGGGCTTCCTGCCGGAAAATCCTCCTCCGGCGGCACTTCGTCTGTCTGTCCGCTGTCGGACTGCACTCCGTCGGCATGCCCGCCGTCAGACGGCGCTCCATTTGCCTGTCCGCCGCCAGGTTGCTCTTTTGTCTGTCCTTCATCTGCCGGTTCCTCCTCAAACGGCTTTTCTCCCTGCACCGTGCTGATTGTCCCCGTCATATTTCCATTGGAATCATAAGTATAAGTCACGCTTTTGCCGTCTTCATAAACGACTCCCGTCACTCTTCCCAAACTGTCATATTCGTAGACAGCGCCATAAACAAAATGATTTTGTATCAGGAAAAAAAGTCCCGCCGCAACGAACGCGGTCATGGATATCAGATTCTTTTTGATGTGTCCCCTGCTCATAAGTACCCCCTCGAAACAATTGATAAAACCCATTATACTTGCGCTCCAGACAAAAGAAAAGCAAAAACGCACGAACGGCGGGTTTTCCGTATCGAACGTCATAAAACGCCGTCATCGGGCAAAAAATCACAAATAAAAAAGGAGCTGCCGCATTTATGGTTTTGTATTGATCACGGAAACACGCTTTGATCAATACAAAACTATAAATGCGGCAGCCCCTTCTTAAATCATTTTATGCCTTATACCTTTGAAAACCATAGTAGGTAAAAGGAACCGTCAGTGCCGTCAATGGAATATACAACAGAGGAAGCACCGTAAAGGGCGTATAAATCCGGCTTCCGATCTGATACAATGTATAACTGCTCAAAAAATCATAGCTCATAATCGTTCCGTGAGGGCAAAGCGAAAAGAAGATCTGCCAGAAGGGCTGCGTAACCGACTGCCCCGCAATCGCCGGTACCATAAGGATCAAAAACGACAGAATAATCGTTCCGAATGCCGTTTTTAATTTGGAAGACAAAAGCATAGTCAGACCGCTCATAACCATACAGCCCAGATATCCCATCAGTAAAGTCAGAATCCAAGCCTGCTCCTGGGTAAGGGAATACAGCGACTTCCAAAGTTCCAATTGTATCATGGCGTTCTTTCCCGACGTCCCGTAGGCGAGCAATACGGCGGCATCGCCAATCAGAAGGAAGCCCCAGTAAAGGATTGTGGCAAGCATAAAACCTGCGGCAATCTTCATTTTGTTACCCGTTCTCTTTCCCAGACGGGTTGACAGATAGATGGCGTCAGCGCCCGTCTGACATTCTACGGCAAAGTCCGAAGCAAGAACGACGCAGATCACAACGACGCTTGCCAAAAGCAACGACACATTCATCTCCTTTACCTTTTCCCATCCCCCTGCATATTCGTATTCATACGGCTGCTTCAGATTGAGCGCATGTTCTCTGATATACTCCCGTTTTTCCCCGCTAAATTGCGCCTGCACCTCTTCCCGGCTCAGCCATTCGTTATAAATCAGTTCCCGCCTGTGATAAAAGTCGTCCGCATCTGCAGGCGTCAGCCGGTTAATGGAAAAATAATCAAAATCCGAAAAACTGTCCCGGTAGGTATCATTGATCAAATCCCGCAAGTCGGAATAGCCCTGCTGTCTGGAATATCCCCTGTCATCTAACCAGCCGTCCTGTGTCATATACTCCGGGTTCTGATACAGTTCATTATTTAAAGTGATTACCTTTGCCACGACCTCCTCCGTCACGTAACCGCTCCATTCTTTCTTTACCTCCCGCAGCTTTGCAATGGCAGGTATTCCGTTTATTTTTTCCCCATCCTCCCGGATGTAATAAGCGCTGTGAATATAGCCGATACACAAACCGACCGTCAGCAAAACCAATAAGCCGATCGCAGCGACGGAAGTTTTGCCGCGAATCATTTTCTTCATCTCATATTTTAAGATCGTCATCCCTGTGCGCCCTCCTCTCCGAAATAGTACAGATAAGCGTCTTCCAAAGACGGCGTCGTCGTTTTCGCATTAACCGCGGGTGCATCCTCCGCAATCAGCCTCATCATAACGCCTCCCTGCTCCGCCCTCCGGCTGCAAACGATATACCTTTCTTCCGCTTTCTCCGCTTCCTCCTGCGTCATCAGACACTTCCAGACTTTTCCGTGAATCTCCCGGGTCAGATCCTCCACCGTACCGGAAGTCCTGATTTTCCCGTCCTTCATAATCAGTATATTCCCGGCAATATTTTCCACGTCCGATACAATATGCGTCGACAGCAGGACAATCCTGTTTTCCGCCATTTCGCTGATCAGATTGCGAAACCGGATTCTTTCCTTCGGGTCCAGCCCCGCCGTCGGTTCGTCCAGTATCAGCACCTCCGGATCATTTAACATTGCCTGGGCGATTCCCAGCCGCCGTTTCATACCGCCCGAAAATGTCCTGATTTTTCTGTTTCTGACCTTTTCCAAAGCTACGGTTGCAAGCAGTTCCCTGGTTTTTGCCCTGGCGTAATTTTTTTTCATTCCCTTTAACGCCGCAATGTAGAGAAGATATTCTTCCGCCGTAAACTGCGGATAATAACCAAATTCCTGCGGCAGGTATCCCAGCACGCTCCGGTACTTTTCCTCTTCCTTGCACACAGGTGTTCCGTTATAGATAATTTCTCCCCGGGTCGGCGCAAGCAGCGTACAGATCATCCGCATCAACGTCGTTTTACCCGCTCCGTTTGCTCCCAGCAATCCGTAGACTCCCTGCTCCAGCTTCAGACTTACGTCCTCTACTGCATAAAAGTCTCCGAATTTTTTACTAACCTGCTTCATTTCCAGCATAATCCACCTCCAAAATATGACCTGTATTGTCCATAATTTTCTTCATCGCAAATCCGATAAAAATGCAGGAAACGCCGATTAAAACAATCCATAAAAACGTTTGTACCTTTTCGTAGATTTTCATATATCTCGCGCTCCAGAACATAACCGCCATCCATACCGCTCCCGCTGTCTCCGATAAATATTCCGTCCCGCTCTTTTGCACTGTCATAACGGTCAGGCAGACAAGCAGAGTAGAATTGTAAGGCACCAGAAAACGGATGACCAACTGTAACAAAGAAAAGTCCAGCCAATGACTCCCCATCAAAATCCAGACCGTCGCCATACACAGATCATACATGCCAAGCAGAAGAAACCGCGCCAGATAAGCCTTTTTTAATCCGAACCTGGTACACAGCTCCACATCCGTAGCATGAAATCTGATATTTTTATAAAACTCCGGCATTGAAGATAACACCAGCACCGGCGTCGCAACCGAAAGCATCTGATCCGTATGCTCCGCCCCGTTTACGGAAAAAAGAAACATGACGCAAACCATACACAAAAAGATTACCCCCTTGATCAGCCAGGTCTGCAAAGAGATAAAACGCATCTGCCCGAATACAAACTCTGCTCCGCCCGCTTCCTGCCTCTTTTGATTTTCCATGACAATCTTTTTAGATAGTGCAATGGTCTCTTCCAACTTCTGCGGTTTCATCATAAAAAGTCCTCCTTTCTCAGCACCGTTTTCAGGTTTTCCTTCGCCTCCTTCAGCCGATATTTGATATTCGACTGGCTCTGCCCCAGAATTTCGGCAATTTCCCTGATTTTTAACTCCTGAAAGTAATACAGCAAAACGACTTCCTTCTGTTCCTTCGGAAGTTTCTCCAAAGCGTCCTCTATACTGACCGCCTCCGCCAGCTCGTTACCGAAACGCGAGGCTTTTTCATCCTGCAGCCCTTTTTCGCATTCCTCCGGCGAAACGGAACGCGGCATTTTTTCCTGCTGTTCGTAATAGTTTTTGCACAAATTTCCAGCTATGACATACAATAAATTTTTTGCCCTGCCCCGATGCTCGTACCGGTCAAGAGCCTTAAAGAAATTCAAAAAAGTCTGCTGGGTCAGGTCTTCCGCCTGCATATAATCCCGAAGCTTTCTATAACAATAATTCAAAATCGCTTCATAATATTTTCTGACAAACTTTTCCACAGCCTCTTCCCTGCCGTTTTTAATCTGCAGCATCAGAAAGAAATCCTCGTCCACCGTATTACCTCCTCTCCTTTGTATTTTTTGGCGCTTCCTGCGCGCCCGGTCGAAAGCTTTCTAATCAGTATAACAGGCGACCGCATCAAAAAGTCAGGCGAACCGGAAGAAAATTCAATTTTGCCCCGCAGGTATTGGTGGAATCGGGCAAAATATATTATAATAATAGCAACAAAAAGCCTGCAAAGGAGGAAACAACGCTATGAAATTTGATTGGAAAGAAGACGGAAAAAGAATCCTGATCATTTGCCTTGCCTCTGTGGTCATGGCTGTCAATATTAAATCCTTTGTGCATACGGGCGGACTTTATCCCGGCGGCGCAACGGGACTTGCCCTGCTGATCCAGCGGATCGCCGAGCTGTTCTTTCATATTTCCGTCCCCTATACGCTCATCAATCTTGCTTTAAACGCGGTCCCGGTTTATATCGGTTTTAAACATATCGGCAAAAAATTCACCCTGTATTCCTGTCTGATGATTGTCTTAACCAGCGTGCTGACCGACCTGATCCCCGGCTATGTGATCACCTATGATATTTTACTGATCAGCATATTCGGCGGCATCATCAACGGCTGTGTGATCAGTCTCTGCCTTGCCATGAACGCCACAACGGGCGGCACGGACTTTATCGCCATCTTTTTATCCGAAAAAAAGGGCATTGATTCCTGGAACGTCGTACTCGGCTTCAACGTCATCATCCTCGGCGCCGCAGGTATCTTATTCGGCTGGAACAAAGCGCTTTACTCCATTATTTTCCAGTACGCTTCCACCCAGGTGCTTCACGCGCTTTACAAAAAATACCAGCAGCAAACCTTATTTGTGGTTACAAACCGTGCCAAAGAAGTCTACCGCGCCATCGCAGATATCAGCAACCACGGCGCTACTATCATAGAAGGCGAAGGCTCTTACGAACACCATGAACGCAAGATCGTCTATTCCGTCGTTTCCCGCGCCGAAAGCAAACCGATCATCCGCGCCGTTAAACAGGCTGATCCCCACGCCTTTATCAATGTCATGAAAACCGAACAGATTTCCGGCAGATTTTATCAAAAGCCGAATGAATAATTGAGAATTGTGCATACTGAATCTTAGAAAGGATGGTATGTAAAATGTCCAATCAGAAAAAAGAAAAGAATGTGTATGACGACGGAAATATTCCCGGCGTTGATCTGCCAAAGACAGAAAACAAAAAAGAAAGTTCTTCCGGTATTGTAGAACCTTTGCCGGAATCAACACGACCCAGAAAAGACGGACCGGGCGGAGAATAAATTTCTCCCCCGGTTTCATGATCCTTCCTGCACTCCTTCGTTCCAATACAGATCCACATACTCCTTTGCCTGTTCCGGTCCGACCTGCATTTTCACGACAATTTTTTCCCTTGTATCCTCTTTTGAAGCGCCAAACTCTTTACATGTCTCTATCAGCGCTTTCATACCGGCTATGATTCCCTTTTCAATCCCTTTTTCCCATGTAACTCCCTTCCGGCTTTGTGAAACAGCTTCTGTTTCCTTCAGCCAATTTTAATTTATGTTTTGTGAAATATGGCTGAAACGCCGAAACCGGATTTACCGGTATATCGTCCCGAGCGGGACTGGGATTTTCACAAAAGGCTGCACTGATAAATGCAACAACCCTTTCTTTTTTCATTATAGAAATCCCCTTTGATTTTGTCAACCGTATTTAAATAATATTTTTATCTTTTTCCGTTTATGATTATTCTGTATAAAATCTGCGGATTTTACCGGAAATTGTGTTATAATGTTTTCATACTCAAAAAAGAATAAGGAGATTGGCGAAATGAGAGAATTTATAATTTCCACCGAAAGCAACTGCGATCTTCCCGCGGATTACGTAACAGAAAATAATATCTGCGTAATTCCGCATTATTATACGGTTGATGAGGAGGTTTACGGCGACGGCAGGGAATTATCCTGCAAAGAATTTTATGACGAAATGCGGAATTTGAAAAAAGTCGGAACCATGGCGAGCAATCCCGCTGTTATAGAAGAAAAATTTACGACCTACGCCAAAGAAGGCAAAGACATCTTACATATCAGTTTTTCTTCCGCACTGAGCGGCGGCTGCGGCAATATTCAAATGGCAGCGAAACAAATCATGGAAGAATATCCCGATATGCACATCATCGTCGTTGATACCCTTGCGGCGTCTTTAGGCGAAGCGCTGATGATCATGAAGGCTCTGGAACTGAAAAAAGCAGGCAGAAGTCTGGAAGAAACCGCTCAGAGCATTGAAGAACTGGTTCCCCACATCTGCACCTTATTTACCGTAGACGACTTAAATTATCTCTACCGGGGCGGACGTTTATCCAAGACAACCGCGGTCGTCGGAACGCTTGTCAATATCAAACCTATCCTTCGTATTGATGAAGAAGGCAGGCTGGTGGCGCTTTCCAAGACCCGGGGACGCAACAAATCCCTGCAGCTTATGACAAATATGATGGAAGAACATCTGGGAAGTTTCCGCGACCGGCAGATTACCATCGGCATCATCCACGGTGACTGTGAAGAGGACGCTTTGAATTTAAAAAAGATGATAGAAGAAAAATACGGTTATCATGATTTTTATATTCAGCCCATCGGTCCCAGCATCGGAGCTCATTCCGGTCCGGGCACGGTAGGTCTGATCTTCCTCGGCGATCATCGTTAAATACCGGCGGCTGCGCGCAAATCAATTTGGATTCGCGCGCAGCCGCCGCTCTTTTATCTTTTCAGCACCCCTTTTATGATATTTTCAAGCGCTGCATAAAACACTCCCGCGACGGGCCAGATGATCCATGATTTATGCCATACCCGCTGATCAAAATAAAAATTGACGCCCAGATAAATTGCAACAATGATACACCAGTAGGCTCCCGAGAAAAAAGAAATCTTCTGGTTGAATTTTTTATTCTCTTCCGTATAATCTCCCTCCTGCAGCAGCTTTTCATAACTGCCGTGAATCATACCGGACCATACAAAGAAATATACGCCGCAGGCAATCAGAAACAGTAATATTCCCACACAATAGACATACACCATATCCTCTGCATCTGCCGCCGCAGCAAGCAGCATCGGTATTACCCCCACGATACACAAGGCAACGCCCGTTGCAATGCTTTTTCTAAAAGTTGTTTCAAATGCTTCCTTTCTCTTTTCTACCGCTTCCCGTACTCCATACCCGATGGAAATCATTTCTTTTTCCAGATATTCGTATTGAGACAACTGCATACCGTTTAAAATAACAACCGTTGTTGCAATCGCCACCATCACCAATAAAACGGCAGTTCCCAAGCCTCCCGCCATATTTTCCGTCACGGATACTACCTTGTATTCCGACATCCCGCCCAATACGATCAGACAGATGGGCGATATCACATAAGAGGCAATCGCCAAAGCCATTCTTTTTGCGGTTTCTGCTGTTTTATCCATAAAAGCCGTCGCCTCTTCCATAGATACGCTTCGCGCCGGTTCCTCCGATATGTCCGCATTGCCGCCTTCGTCGCCTCCTGCAAAATCCGAGTCCTCTTCCGTATCTTCTTTTAATAAATAATCCGTACTGACCGCAAAGATATTGCTGATCTTAATAATTTTATCCAAATCCGGCACGGACTGCCCGCTTTCCCATTTGCTGACGGATTGTCTGGAAATATCCATTCTATCCGCGAGTTCCTCCTGGGACCATCCCTTTTGTTTCCTGAGTAGTGTTATTTTTTCCGCTAAAGTCATTCTCTATCTTCCCTTTCTCATATTCCTTTGCATATTTTATTTTTTTAGCATTCAAACGATATCGTTGCAAAAATCATAGCAAGAATCCCAGTTGACAACCAGCAAGTGCCCTAGGAAATTCGTCAACTGACAGTTGCATTTTCTCGTTTTTCTTATATGTCTATTATATATCACATGTTATGATTGATCTGTAAGATAAATAATGATATCATGAAAAGCGGGGAAAATGAATAGTCTGGATAGTCATAATAAGCATCGGAACAATCTATGGATTCAAATCTTACTCCAATAGGATGCTATCAAGCTGCCTTTAATTCTTATCTTCCCTACAATCTGCCATCCATGTGCATTTATCAATCTACAGGTTTAGAAAAGCATATTTTGAAAAGGCATCCGGAATGTATAAAGTACATCCGTAAAATTCCATCTATTATATCTCATCCCGATTACATCGGCATCAACCCTAATGAACCTATGACCAGCTTTGAACTGGTAAAAATTTTTCCCGATAATATTCAAATCGGAATCAAGCTGGATACTAAAAAAAATTACCTATATGTCGCAACGCTGCACAGTATAACAGCCGCAAAGCTAGAACGGAATGTATCCAGCGGAAGATTAAAAAAATTTGACAATTAAATTTGCATCCTTTATACTAACGATACATAAAATAAGAATCAATTGGATTGTAAAGGTCGGAAAGGCTCCCGACACACTCGAAAGAGTACCTGAGATGATGGATACGCCGCCCATCTTGCATTCTGATGATTAACCGAGTAGGAGCGTCCCTCCTACTCGATTTGTATACGCAAGCCATTTCTAACATTATTCATCCAAAAACCTCAACTGCCCCTCTTTCAAAGATTTTACCGTTCTTTTGACAATCCTGTCGCCATCTTCTACTTTTCCGCAAAGAAGCGGCGACGTCGAATCATATTGACTGTAGTTACTCTCTATGATCTTTGGACTGCCGTTTGCGTAACAATATTTACAGCCGTTTAAACAGGTATTATAGGCACCGATGTCGATGCTTTCCATGCACCCGCATTCCTTACGCTGGTTTTGATCCTTGGTCCCCATAACCCGGCATCCGATCAGGGATTCGATCAATTTAGGATCAATGCAGCGGTTATGACGGATGCCATATTGCTCTAAATCCATCGCCTCGGCACAGCTTCCGATCTCCATTCCGTTATCCGCCGCAATTTTGCCAAGTTTCCGTGCAAAGTCCGCCAGCGTTTCCGCTTCCGGCTCATAGGCATGCAGCGCTTCCAAACTCCTTTTATTTTTCGCATAGGTATCCACAAAGCTGATCACGCAACGTTCGGTATACCCGTTTAAGGCATTTGCGATCTGTCCGAAAGCATTCAAATGATATTCCGGCGTATACCGGTCCGTAAAAATAATCGGATCATATCTGAGAATCACTCTGTTTTTACCGATTTTCTCCGAAAGTTCCTTAAAAACAGGAAGCATTTCTTTCTTTTTGTGGGGCACGTTATATTCCATGTCCCTGCCGTATCCCGTCAACGTAAACTGAAAATAATACGGATATTCCTTTAACTCATCCAGCCGGTCAAGCATAGGCTTTGGATTTTTCGTCCAAAACACAATGCAGTCCACCGCCTCCGGCGAAAGGCTGATCTCACTGATCCGGTGTGCGTTCATGGGATTTCTCACATATACGAATCCCTCTTTTATCCGATTGAAAAACCAGTCCGAATAGTAATTCGGCACATCCGTCCTCCGGCTTACGCTGAGTATCATCTTTGAATCACCTCCAAAAATCTCTCGTCCTCTTTCATAAACGCCATCGTCTCATCGTTCTTAAGACAGGCGATCAGAGTTTTTTTCATTTTTTCCAAAGACGCCGTTTCCTGCTGTTTCGCCGCCATTTTTTGCGCCTTATCCATATCCTGCTCTTCCATGGCAAGCATAAAAATATTATGGAAAACCAGACTCAGGATCTGATAACCCGAAAACAGCAATTCTTCATAGGCACGATACGCCTCGTTTCGTTTTCCGGTCTTTTCGTATATTTGAGCCTGCCATATTTTCCGTTCCGGGTCCTGCTCTGCATAATAAGCCAAATATTTCTGCGCCTTTTCATATTCATCTTTTCTCATACAATATGCGGTCAGCAAAGCCGCCGCGCATCTTTTGACCTTTTGATCTTCGCTCTCCAACACGCGCTCATAGCAGTCCAAAATAAATTCATCGTATTTTTCGGATTGCGGCACGTCATTTACCAGACGCTGCGCGTCCACAAGCCCCGCCAAACTCCAAATCAGCATTTTACAGTCGGGGTAGGTCTCTATTTTTCCCCTGATCCATAAAAATGCTTCCTCATAGGTCCGCTCCGAAAACAGGCGGGTTGCCTCCTGCACTATTTCCCGTATCTCCTCATCCGAAGGCTCTTCCTCATAGCATAACAGCGTATCCAGCGAGATATGCAAAAGGCGCGCCAGCGGCGCAAGCATCATAATATCCGGGCACGAATTTCCGTTTTCCCACTTATTGACGGCGGGAGCCGTAACGCCCAGCCGGTTCGCCATCTCCTCCTGTGTCAGGTTTTGCTCTTTTCTGTATTTTCGTATTACCTGTCCTATCTGCATAAAAAAATCTCCTTTATCCTAATATGGATCAGCTGATATCCGATTCCATCATAGCAAATAAGGAGATCTCTTACAAATGAATACCTATTAACTAACCGGAAATAAAATTAACCGCCGGGAATATTCCGTTTCATTCACGGTCTTTTGCCCGGCGCCGCCGGATTCCGTTCTAATTTTCGTTCATTTTCGCCAGCTTTGCAGCCTGGTCCGCCGCGATCAGCGCATCCAGAATTTCCTGAATGTCCCCGTCCATAATTTTATCCAGCTTATAGAGCGTTAAGTTGATCCTGTGATCCGTCACGCGCCCCTGGGGAAAGTTGTAGGTACGGATCTTTTCGGAACGGTCCCCGGTGCCGATCTGACTGCGGCGAAGCTCCGCTTCCGCATCGTGCGCCTTCTGACATTCGATATCATAAAGCTTTGCACGAAGCAGGTTAAACGCCTTGGTCTTATTTTGCAGCTGGGATTTCTCCGTCTGGGAATATACCACGATCCCGGTGGGGAAGTGGGTCAAACGAACCGCGGAGTCCGTGGTATTTACGCACTGTCCTCCGTTTCCCGACGCACGCATGACGTCAATACGGATATCTTTTTCATCGATCTCCACTTCGATATCCTCCGCCTCGGGCATAACCGCCACGGAAATCGTGGAAGTATGGATACGTCCGCCGGATTCCGTCTCGGGCACGCGCTGTACCCGGTGTACGCCGCTTTCATATTTCAATACGGAATAAGCGCCCTGTCCGGTTACGGTAAAGGTCACGTTTTTCATACCGCCGATCCCGATTTCCTCGCACTCGGCAAGCTCTACCTTCCAATGCCTGCTCTCCGCATAATGCACGTACATACGGTAGATTTCAGCCGCAAACAAAGCCGCCTCGTCTCCGCCCGCGCCGGCGCGGATTTCCACGATGACGTTTCTCTCATCGTTGGGGTCTTTTGGAAGCAGCAGCACCTTTAATTTCTGCTCCAGCTCATCGATGGCTTTTTTTGCGTCGTTTAATTCTTCCTTTAACATTTCGCGCATATCTTCATCGGATTCCTCCTCCAGCATGGCAAGAGAATCCTCCGCGTCCTGATTGCGCTTTTTATATTCCCGATACGCCTCGACAATCGGCGCAAGGTCGCTTTGTTCCTTCATCAGCGCGCGAAATCTCTGAGGATCATTCGCCACGCCCGGCTCATTTAAAAGCCCCATCAATTCTTCATATCTTCCTATGAGATCTTCCAGTTTGTCAAACATTTCCATCCTCCAAAAAGGTTCCGAATACTACCCGATCCAGCCCCGCATAATCCTTCTTTACTTCACAATCCACAAATCCCGCGTCAGCCATCAGCCTTACGACCGCCTCCGCCTGATCATATCCGATTTCAAAAAACAACATGCCGCCCCGCGTCAGATACTTCCCGGCACAAGCAATAATCCTGCGGTAAAAAGATAAACCGTCCTCTCCGCCGTCCAAAGCCGCCATCGGCTCATGCACCGCCACCTCCGGCTCCAAAGTCGGGATCACATCCGTCGCAATGTAAGGGGGATTACTGACAATAATGTCAATTTTTTCATCCGTTTCCGGCTGATTAAGCGCTTCAAACAAATCTCCCTGTACAAAATGCACCTCGTCCCGAACAAAAGCGGCGTCGCCCATCCGGACCGACATTCCCTTCACCGCCAGGATATGTTCCGCGTTTTGCGCCGCAACCTGCAGCGCCGCTCCGGATAAATCCGTTCCCACGCCCGCGCAATGGTTGGAATACTGCAAAAGGCTGATCAGGATGCAGCCCGAACCGGTACACAGATCCAGAATACGCATCCCGTCATGGACATGGGGCATAACCTCTTCCACCAGAATTTCCGTATCCTGCCGCGGGATCAACACATCCTTGTTTACATAAAATTCCAATCCCATAAAGTCCTGACTGCCGGTAATATGCTGCAACGGTATGCGTTTTGCCCGTTTTTCTATCAAGTTGACATAATTTTCTTCCTGTGCTTCCGTCACGACAAGCTCCGGATGCGCTAACAGCGTATTCCGGTCCGTACCGCATACGGCTTCCAACAACAGCCTTGCGTCCGTCTTCGCCTCCGCAACTTTCGCTTCTTCCAGGCGCTTTATTCCCTTCAGATACACTTCCCGGTAATTCATGCTTCCTCTTCCAGTTCCTTAGAAATCTTCTCCGCTTCCTTCATGACCTGCGCCACATCGTCTACATCATAGCCAAAATTATCTTTAAAATACTGTTTCCAGTCGAAAACCGCCTCCACGGACGCAATTGCCACCTCTATCATATCGTCGTCGGGTTCTTTCGTCGTCAGCCTCTGCAAAAGCATCCCCGGCGCCGAGAGGATACGCACCAGAATATTTTCGCTCTTTCCCGCGAGCCTGATAATCTCATATGCAATGCCCGCAATGACGGGAATCAGCAAAATCCTCAATACAACGCGCCATACCGGGCTTTCCACACGGATAAAGAAAAACAAAACCGCGCTGACAAATACGACAAAAAGCAAAAAGCTGGTGCCGCATCTTCTGTGCTGTCTGGAGGATTTTCTTACGTTTTCCACATTTAATTCCCTGCCGCGCTCAATACAGTTGATACATTTATGCTCCGCGCCGTGGTACATATAAACCCTGCGGATATCCTTCATCAGGGAAATCGCTACGACATAAATCAGAAAAATCAGTATCCGGATCAACGCTTCCAGCAAAGCGAGCAAAGAATCGTTTCTCACATAGACCTTCAGCAGATCCGCAAGGAAATAAGGCAATACCATAAACAGAGCGATTGCTACGATCATGGACAAGGCGACGGTCAAAAAGCTGAATACCGCTTCACTGTTGCCGTCGGACACTTTATTGACCGCTTTATCCGCCTTTGTTTCTTCCTTTTCTTCATCTTCATAAAAGGACGCCGAGTAATTCAGGCACCTTGTTCCAAGCACCAGCGAGTCATAAAAATTGAAAACGCCGCGGACAAAGGGCAGGTTAAAAAATTTGTTGTTCCCTGCGCTTGCTTTGTATTCATCCAACTTGACTTCAATCTTTCCGTCGGGTTTTCTGACTGCAACCGCATATTTTTCTTTATTTTTCATCATCACGCCTTCCAGAACCGCCTGTCCGCCGATCCCGCAATAGCGCTTTGTTGTCTTTTCCGCCATAGACGACCTCCGAATATAAAACAAGGTTGAGATATGAAATCTCAACCTTTTTCATCAAATCATTATTGAACGCCGTATTTCTTATTGAACTTATCAATACGTCCACGAGCCTGCGCTGCTTTCTGCTGACCTGTGTAGAACGAATGGCATTTGGAACAGATTTCAACGTGGATATCTTCTTTTGTTGAACCGGTTACGAATGTGTTGCCACAGTTACAGGTTACAGTCGCCTGATAATAATTAGGATGGATTCCTTCTTTCATGATTTTCACCTCTCTATATTAAATATCAATCTTATTTTTCACAAACAGCTTAATTAGCATAGCATAATTTTTATGCTCATGCAACTGTTTTTTTAGAAAAACTTGATTTTTTGTACCATATCCACAAATTCCCTGTTGGTTCTGGTACGAACGAACATATCGAGGATCTTTTCAACCGCTTCCTCCGGTTTCAGACCGTTCAGCGCTTTTCGCATAATGTTAATCGCCTGAAGCTCCTCTTCACTTAATAAGAGGTCTTCTCTCCTGGTGCCGGATTTGGGAATATCGATTGCCGGGAATACGCGCTTCTCGGAAAGCTTTCTGTCAAGCACCATTTCCATGTTGCCGGTTCCCTTAAACTCTTCATAAACCACATCGTCCATCTTGCTGCCCGTTTCCACCAAAGCCGTCGCGAGGATCGTCAGGCTGCCGCCCTCTCTCATATTTCTCGCCGCGCCGAAAAACCGCTTGGGCATATGGAGCGCCGCGGGGTCCAGACCGCCGGATAAAGTCCTGCCGCTGGGCGGTACCGTTAAGTTGTAAGCCCTTGTCAGACGGGTAATGCTGTCAAGCAGGATCATAACGTCCTTTTTATGCTCCACCAGGCGCTTCGCGCGCTCGATAACCATTTCCGATACTCTCTTATGATGCTCGGGAAGCTCATCAAAGGTGGAATAAATGACTTCTACGTTCGGTCCCTCGATCGCTTCTCTGATATCGGTTACCTCTTCAGGTCTTTCATCGATCAGAAGAATAATCAGGTGCATGTCCGGATTATTTTTCTTAATGGATTTTGCAACCTCTTTTAATAAGGTAGTCTTACCTGCCTTGGGCGGAGATACGATCATACCGCGCTGTCCCTTTCCCACAGGGCTCATCAGATCCATAATCCGCATTGCCACGCTTGCGCCCGGCGTCTCAAGTTTTAATCTTTCATCAGGAAAAATAGGCGTCATATCTTCAAAATTGTATCGTTTCGCCGCCTCAGAAGGATGATAGCCGTTAATTTTCTTTACATATAATAATGCGGAAAATTTTTCGTTCTGCGTCTTGACCCTCGTATTTCCCTCAATGATATCTCCGGTCTTTAAATTAAATTTGCGGATCTGGCTCGGCGCCACATAAACATCGTTTTCGCCGGGCAGATAATTCGCGCTGCGGATAAAGCCAAAACCGTCCGGCATAACCTCCAAAATTCCCTTTGCCGTTTCTCCGCTGTCCAAATTGTCGCTCAGCTTCTCGGGGCTGATCTTGCTTCTTTCATCCTCTTCAAGCATCGCTTCCACCACTTCGGATTTTTTCATGGCAGAAACACCTTTGATTCCTCTTGCCTTTGCGATTTCCTTTAAATCGGTCAAAGCCAGTGATTCATACTTTTCTCTCATCATAACTCTCCTTAAATGCTATTCATCAATCATTCTTTATCATAAATGTCCTTTGGGAATTCACTTTTAGAATATTCAGTGCATGACTTGTTTGAATAAGTATACAACAAGTTTTTGTTTTCGTAAAGATTTTTCCTTCATCTTTTTGTCTCCTGCCGCCTCTTTTTATTTCTTCTTTTTGTTTCTTCCGCAACCTGCCGCCTCTTTTGCGAGTGTTATAAACAACATGACAACAAACAATATTTCACGATATGGAGGAATGATTTATGAAAATGAAAAAACTTGGCGCGATCCTTCTGACGGCGGCTTTATCCCTTGGCATACTGACCGGCTGCACCTCGGTTTCCGCCGTTACCGACAACAGCGTATACGACGTGGACGTCAAAAAAGACATGGTTCCCTGCTATCTGAACAATACAACCATGTATCTTTATGAGGACATTCTGACTGCAAAGGACGTCAGAGGATTCGGAGACTCTTATACGCTCGAATTGTTCGACGGAGATTCCTTTGTCCTTTTGTGCAATCTGTATAAAACAGCACTGTCCGATACAGAGGCGAAAACGGCGCACAACTGTCTGAACGATTACTTTGCAAAGACGGCGGTCGGACTCGACCTGAGCAAGATATCGGGCAACTATATGATATTTGAGGATACCAGCCCGGTCAGCGGAAAGAAAACCGATTTTTATAAAATTGTGTTTGACGGCGTAAAGATTACCGTCGATCAAACCGACCTGGAAGGGTCCGTCGCCCTGTTATCCTATGACGATATCTGCGTTGCCTGTATCATCGGCTCCACAGACAAAGGTTTCTCGGAATCCGAGATTTCCAACATGATGAAATCCGTAGCCTTCTATGAGAGCCCGGAATTTTCCACTGGAACAGACGCCAAACCATCCTATGAAGTGCCGGACGGGCTGAATATCGCCGCATCCGAACCTGACAATGAGGAAGTCCCCAAGGAAGAAACCGCTGATAAAGAAGCCCCTGACGCGCCCGACGTACAAGACGAGGACGATGATTTTGATATCGGCGACGATTTCGGTACGGACGATGATCTCGACCTGAACAGCTTTACCGCCACGGCAACCAAGGTATCCGCGGAGGATATCGGGACAACCTCTATTACCGTCAATAAAACTGTGATTTCTCTTCCATGCACCTTTCAGGAGCTGTCGGACCTCGGATGGATTCCGGATACTTACGGCGATTATGAAGTAGAGGAAGACAGTCTTGAAGTGGTTGATTTTACCTTGGACGACGGCAGCATAGTCTCCGTATGCTTTGCCAATAATGAAGGCAAACCTCTGCCGCTGTCTTCCTGCCCCGCGGAAAGCTTCATTGTTGACCGGTCTTCCGTAAGCAGGGCTGCGACTGTGATTGTGGGCAACAGCATCATACTCGGCGAAACAACGGCAAAAGATATTATATTGGCTGCCGGCGAGCCTGATTATACATACGGCGACCTCGATTACGCTTCCATTTCCTATAATAAGGGAACCGACGATGATTACCGGAGTATTTCCTTCGATTTTGAAAACCAGATTCTGACCTCCGTCAACATTTATTACTCGGTTCATTAAGGGCTCCGGGCTTGCAAAATAAAACCGTTTCCTTTATGATTATAAATAGTGTAATTCCACACATATTGATAAAGAAAAGAGGAACCGATTATGACAGTAAATGAAAAGGCATTACAGCTTCACAAGGAATGGAACGGGAAATTGGAAACCGTATCCAAAACGCCCGTAAAATCAAGAGAAGATTTATCAATCGCTTATACGCCGGGCGTTGCGGAGCCCTGCAAGGTCATTGCAAAAGATCCGGAAGCCGCTTATACATACACGATGAAAGCAAATACCGTAGCCGTCGTATCCGACGGAAGCGCAGTTTTGGGACTCGGCAATATCGGTCCGTTAGCCGCAATGCCGGTTATGGAAGGAAAAGCCGTTTTATTCAAAGAATTCGGCGGCGTCAACGCTGTTCCGATTTGTCTGGATACCCAGGATACGGAAGAAATCATCAAGACCGTTACCTATCTGGCTCCCGCTTTCGGCGGCATCAATCTGGAGGACATCAGCGCGCCCCGCTGTTTTGAAATCGAAGAAAGATTAAAGGCTTCCTTAAATATTCCCGTATTCCACGACGACCAGCACGGAACGGCAATCGTCGTTTTGGCGGGCATTATCAACGGTCTAAAAGTAGTCGGGAAACGGAAAGAGGACTGCAAAGTTGTCGTAAACGGCGCAGGCAGCGCGGGCATAGCCATAACGAAGCTGCTTTTAACCTACGGTTTTTGCAACGTGATCCTCTGCGACAAGGTCGGCATCGTCAGCAAAGAGACGGAGGGTCTCAACTGGATGCAGCAGAAAATGACGGAGGTTACCAATCCCAACAACGAAACCGGCACGCTTGCCGACGCTTTAAAGGGCGCGGATATCTTTGTAGGCGTTTCCGCTCCCAATATCGTAACGCCTGAAATGGTTGCTTCCATGAACCGGGATTCCATTTTATTCGCTATGGCAAATCCCGTTCCCGAAATTATGCCCGATGCGGCAAAAGCCGCAGGCGCAAGAGTCGTCGGTACGGGCAGAAGCGATTTTCCCAACCAGGTCAACAACGTCGTCGCTTTCCCCGGCATCTTTAAAGGCGCCCTGGAAGGTCGCGCAACCCAGATTACGGAAGAAATGAAGCTTGCTGCGGCTCTCGCCATCGCCGGTCTTGTTCCCGATGATGAATTAAACGAGGACAACATCATGCCCGAGGCGTTTAACCCCAAGGTTGCCGAGGTTGTTGCCGAAGCGGTAAAATCACATATTTCCTGACGGAATGCAACGGCATTTTGACTATGGAACCGACTATGAGACAGGATTGGAACGGAAAGCCATATTATTCCCTTGATTGTTATTGCAAGGAAACCTTTGGCGAGAAAATCTATAAAATTGCATTGGACGGCGGATTTACCTGCCCCAACAGGGACGGAACCATCGGCTACGGAGGCTGTATCTTTTGCAGCCGCGGCGGAAGCGGCGAATTTGCAGCGGATATTCATGAAGACATCCAAAAGGGACTTTCCCTTTTTGGCGATAAGAAAACAGGCGATAAATTTATCGCCTATTTTCAAGCCTATACGGGAACCTATGACAAACCGGAACGGCTTTATTCGCTCTACTTTGCCGCCCTCTCCCACGAAAAAATCATCGGCATTTCCGTCGCTACCCGACCGGACTGTCTGGGTGAAGAAGTGTTGGAGGTTTTCAAAAAGCTGCAGCGGGAGTTTCCCCATAAATTGATCTGGATCGAGCTTGGCTTACAAACCATCCACCCCGATACCGCCGCCTATATCCGCCGCGGTTATGAACTCCCGGTTTTTGAAACGGCAGTAAAACAACTGAAGGCATTGAATATTCCCGTTATCGTCCATACGATTCTGGGACTTCCCGGCGAAGATGAGAAACGGATTCTGGAAACTATTGATTATGTAAACCAGATAAAGCCTTTCGGAATTAAATTACAGTTGTTACACATCCTAAAAGATACGGATCTTGCCGCGGATTATGAAAAAGGTCTGGTTCCGGTTTATACCAAAGACGAGTATCTGCGGATACTGCTCTCCTGTATAACCCGTCTGAATCCCAATATTGTCATCCACCGCATTACCGGCGACGGTCCGAAGGACCTGCTGATCGCTCCGACCTGGAGCCTGAACAAGCGCGACGTGCTAAACAGCTTTCACAAACTTTGCAGGGAAACAGGCTCTTTTCAGGGGAAATATTTTTCCTCCCGGCACTTGCAAAACTGATTATTCAAAAATTAAAACGAGGTTTAACTATGACGCAGGAACCTATGACGCTCTATAAATTGATTGTATTATATATGCTCGACCGCGTATCCTTTCCCCTTACCAGGGCGCAGATCGATAATTTCATTTTGGAGAAAGAGTATACCAATTATCTGACCCTCCAGCAGGCGATCGGAGAGCTGTCCGAAATCCATTTGATCTCCGAAAAGACCGTTCACAACCGCACACATCTTATGTTAACCGAAGAAGGACGTTCTACCCTTGATTTTTTCCGCAATCAGATCCCTGCGGCAATCAAGCAGGATATCAACGCCTATTTCAAGGAAAATGCTTTAGAGCTCCGCAACGAAATTTCCGTGACCGGACAGTATTACAAAACCACAAGCGGCAGCTACCAGACCGTTTTATCCGCTACCGAACGCGGAGAAACCCTTGTGGAGCTGAAGCTGACCGTACCGGACGAAAAAACAGCCTCCGGCATCTGTGACCACTGGCAGAAAAAAAACGAGGAAATCTACGGAATGCTGGTAAAAGAATTATTCTAAGACAACTTATGACACGAACAAACACATACGAACGCTTTTTGACATAATCAAGTCTGAAGCCCAAAAAACTAAGAGAACGAAAGAAAGCCGAAGGAAGGCAAAAGAATCAAAAAAGTTGCCGTCGGAACGGAGATTTGTATCTGTCAAAGGAAACCTTTATAAAAACGCCGGTACTTAATCCGCATATTTTGCGGATTTATGTACCGCTGCGTTTTCATAGAGCGAAAGCGTGTTTCCTTTGACAGATACAAATCTCCACCTCCGCCGCCTATTTTTTGATTCTTTTACCTTTCCATGATCCTGCTTAACAGTCTCATCTTATAATTTCTTATTTTAGCCGCATATTTACTGGTCATGATGACACCTACGATCATCATGCCAAAGGTTATCCCTAAGCACAGCCCGCCCAGAAAATTATCTGCATGGTCCGTAAAAAAGAGGATCATATACACAGTTGCCGCTATCACGCCTCCAATGAACAGCAAATTCATTCGCTTTGTTACTTTCATTTTGTCCTCGTTACTGTATTCAGCAACCTTTAATACTGTTTCTTCCAAATCCTTATCCATTTTCTCGCCTTTCCTTTCTCCATCTAACAATTCCCGCAGCTCAATGTCATAATAATCCGCCATTTCAATCAGAATATCCAGATCCGGCAAATTATTTCCTGTCTCCCACCTCGAGACAGTCCTTCTGGTTACGTGAAACTGCTCTGCAAACTGTTCCTGCGTAAGCCCCTGCTCTTTACGAAGTCCTTTGATAAAACTTCCGATTTTCATTTGATTCATGGTTTTCAAACCTCCTTTACAGGAACATCATATCTTACAAAACCTCAAATTTACAGGACACAAAGCGAGCAATGTCTCTGTAAATACAAATGGGACAAATCCTGTCCGGCTAAACCGTTAAGATTTCATCCAGACACCTTCCGTCAGCATCCGGTAAAGTAACACCTATTATTTTTGCCAAAGTAGGTCCTTCGTCATAGAGGCACATAGAAGGGATTTCTACGCCTTCCCTGACGCCGTAGCCAAAGGTCATAAAGAAGGTTTCATAATTCGGTTTGTCGGGCAGGTAGCCGTGGGTGCCGCGCATCTTTCCTTTTTTCATTTCGGAAACCGGCTCTGTCAGCGTATGGAAAGCGTCCAAATAAAAAACAGGCGCTTTTGCTTCTATTAAATAGACACAGGTGTCATCCGCTCCCAGCTCTCCCGCTTCTTTTCCCGTAAATATGCGGTCTATTCCGTAAACGGGATCTTCCCTGCACTTTTCCAACAATGCCGTCAGTTTTTGAAACGCTTCCTCCGTCGGCTTCTTTTTGGGATTTTCATAAATATAAGTACAGCCGTCGCAGTTTTTGGACACATAAATATAATCCGTTATTTTATCTCCCTTTACCTGCAAAAAGCCTTCCTGCTTTAACAGATAATTGAAATAAACCACCCGCTCCGTCTGAAGCTGACAGTGATCTCCAAGTATAACAACCGTTGTTTTATCCATGTCCCCGGTTGCTTCCAGCATTTCCATCAATTCTCCCAGGCGCTTATCATGTCTTTGCAGCGCCTCGGTTACCTTGGGATGCTCCACGCCGTAAATATGCCTGTTGGTGTCCACATCCGTAAAGTGAATCATCATCATATCCGGATTGTAATGCTCCATCGTATATAGCGCGCTTGCATGGACAAAATGATCGAGCGCCGGCTGGCGGACGTCGTCTCTTAAATGTCCGAATTTTCTGTTTAAAGTCAGCTCATATGCCGCGCTTCCGTTTTTCGCGGATACCATGATCTGGTTCTGCCACGGTCTGTTGGCGAATACCTCCGGCAGATTGTAGGTAACGCGGCTTTTTGCCGTCACGGGCCAGAGAAGGGAGGCGACCCTCCACCCCCTTTTTAACGCCTCGTCATAGAGGGTCGTCCCCTTTACGAACCGCCTCTGCCACATCCAGTCCGGATCGGGTCGCTCCGGCTGCAGTCTGGTGTTATTGATCACGCCGTGATGAACCGGCTTTTTCCCGGTTACGACGGACACGTGCGCCGGATAGGTCAGTGACGGATAGACGCTTTGCACATGGGCGCATTTTGCGGAGCGCTCCCAGAGCTTTTGAAAGTGCGGCAGGGTACAAAGATAGGGAAGATCCCTCTCTCCTACCGCGTCCAGAGATATCATAATCAGTCGCTGTCCGCCGTTTTTTTTATTCTTTTTCATCATGACCGTTGTCCTTTCCGCCGGGCTGCTGTCCAGGCTGTTGACCGGGCTGTTGCTCAGGCTGTTGTCCGTCCTGCTTTGCCGCGCTTTCCTTCAGGCGTTTCATATGCTCTTTGACTTTTTTCTCATACCCGTTATCCGTCGGGCGGTAAAATTCTTTTCCGTTTAATTCATAAGGTAAATATTGCTGTTTCACGTAATGATTCTCAAAGTCATGGGCGTATAAATAACCGATGCCGTGCCCAAGCTTTGACGCTCCTTTATAATGTGCATCCTGTAAATGTGCGGGAATCGGCAGATTACCGCTTTGCTCCACTTCGGCGATCGCCTCGTCCACCGCCAGATAAGAGGCGTTGCTTTTGGGAGCGCACGCCACATAAGCCGCCGCTTCCGCCAGAATAATGCGGGATTCCGGCATTCCGATCCGCTCTACCGCCTGCGCCGCGCTGACCGCCACCGTCAGGGCATTCGGGTCTGCCATCCCCACGTCCTCCGCCGCGCAGATCATGATCCTGCGGGCAATAAAGGTCAGGCTTTCGCCTGCATATAACATTCGCGCCAGATAGTACAGCGCCGCGTCGGGGTCCGATCCCCTCATGCTTTTAATAAACGCTGAAATCGTATCATAATGATTGTCGCCTGTTTTATCATAACGCACAACTCTCTTTTGGATACATTCGCCAGCCACCTCGAGAGTGATATGAATTTTGCCGTCCTCGCTGCGCTCCGTGGTCAATATTCCAAGCTCTATGGCGTTTAACGCATGTCTCGCGTCTCCGCCGGAAATTTCGGCAAGGAACTCGGCGGCGTCATCATCAATGACCGCCTGATAAGCTCCCATACCTTTCTTTTCATCATAGACGGCGCGGTGAATCAGCGTCAGAATATCGCTTTTATCGAGAGGCTTTAATTCAAATACCACAGAACGGGAAATCAGCGCGCTGTTGACCTCAAAATAGGGATTTTCCGTCGTGGCGCCGATCAGCACCACCGTCCCGTCCTCCACAAAGGGCAGAAGATAATCCTGCTGCCCCTTATTAAAACGGTGAATTTCGTCTACAAAAAGGATCGTCTTTTTCCCGTACATTCCGTAGGTGTCCTTCGCCCTTGCCACAACCTCTTCCATATCCTTTTTTCCCGCCACGGTAGCGTTGATCTGGGTAAACTCCGCGCTGGTAGTATTGGCAATGACCTTGGCAAGCGTCGTCTTCCCGGTTCCGGGCGGTCCGTAAAAAATAACGCTGCCCAGCTTGTCCGCCTTGATGGCGCGATAGAGCAGCTTATCCTTCCCGATAATATGCTGTTGTCCCACCACCTCGTCCAGCGTCATCGGGCGAAGGCGCGCCGCCAGCGGCGATTCCTTTTCCATTTTGTTTTCTCTCATATAATCAAATAAATTCATATCCATAGCTTTTTTCCTTTTCTTTCCTGCTAAAAATCCCATGAAAATAATAACATTTTATTTCCCTTTCGTCACTATCTTTCCTTGCTGCCTGAAGCTTTTACCCGGTACTTTTTGCCAGGGACTTTTTCCCAGAACCTTTATTTTACCGCAGGCACATGATAAAAAATACAAAATAGGAACAAAAACGCAAAAAAGCGTCAAAAAGCCGCCTATGACTAGGCATATTTTCCCATCTATGCTATAATAAAAAGCAATAGGCGGGCGAATCGGTTCTGTCCGCCGGGATTTAAGAACAATATTTCTAAGGGGTGTCTTATTATGCGGAAACTCTTTGACAAATTCCACAACATCAAAAAGAAAATTATCTTTTTTGTTATGGCGGTATCCATTTTTCTTGCGGTCTGTCTGACAACGGTCATGTCCGTCAGCAGCATCCGCGCCACAAATAATGTCATGCTTGATAACATGCAGGTCACGGCGCGCATTGCCGCCCAGAACATCAGTTCCAACCTGCATCTTCTGACGGAACGGATGTACAACCTTTCCAACGAGGAAGTCCTGACCTCCTCTTCGGACGACGCCCAAAAACAGGCTGTTTTGGATGAAGCCAAACTGCAGATTGAATTTGTCTGGCTGTCCGCCTATGACCTTTCCGGGCAAAAGCTCTACGGAGACGACATGGCGCCCGAGTCCATCGCCGACACCAAATATTACGACTATCTGACCCAGACCGGCAATCTGGTTATCGGAGAACCCTTCTATGATCAGGATGTGCTGCAGCTTTGCGTGGGCGCGCCGATCAAATCCGACGGAGAAACTACGGGTTATCTGATCGGAAGCTATAAATACGATCTTTTAAACGACGTTCTCAGTATGCTGATTCTCGGAGACACCGGAAGCGCCTGCATTTTAAATGAAGAGGGCGTGATCGTCGGCGACCGCGATACCCAAAACGTCATTGACGGGAACAATATTTACGACATGTATCCCGCTTCCAAAAACGAAAAGGTCTATGAGAAAATCCTCTCTTACCAGACCGGCTCCGCTATGATGAAGCTCGGACACACTGCCACTTACGCGGGATACGCTCCCATTCCGGGCACCAACTGGGCATTGCTTGTCCATGCGCCCCAGCGGGAATTTATGGGTTCGGTCATTTTATCGATCGTGATTTCCGTTTTACTTTGTATCGTGCTGTTGGTTACCGCGGCGGTATTCATTATCCCTGTCGCAGAAAAAATTTCCGTTTCTCTTTCCGCAGTGGCGAAGCGCTTACAGGCTCTTGCGGAAGGTAACCTGACGGAGGAAGTCGTCCTCTCCGACACCATTGACGAAACCGCTTTGCTGACCGGTTCCTTATCCAAGACCATCGTCAGTCTAAATAACTATATTCAGAATATCCAAACCTGTCTCGGCTCTCTTGCGGACGGCGACTATACCATAGACATTCCCGATAACTTCCGCGGAGATTTCTCTTCCATCCGGGAATCTCTCTGCCACATTACCGATTCCTTAAACAGGACGATGCTGCAGATGAACCAGTCCTCCATAGAGGTAAACAAAAACTCCAGCGAAGTGTCCGAATATGCAAAACAGCTCCACGACGGTTCCCTGAACCAGTCGGTTCTTCTGGAACAATTGGAAAAGAGCATGGAAGGGATTACCGCTTCGATTGAAAAGAATAAAGACAATGTGCTGCAGATCGAACAATGCTCCGAAAACGCAAGCGAAAAAACCGCTCTCGGAGACAGCAATATGCAGAGTATGCTGGATACCATGAACGAAATCCATTCGGCGGTAGACGAAATCTTCCGGATCAGCCAGTTGATCGAAGATATTTCCAGTCAGACCAACCTGCTTTCCTTAAACGCTTCCATCGAAGCGGCAAGGGCGGGAGAAGCCGGCAAGGGCTTCGCCGTTGTAGCTGCGGAAATCGGACATCTGTCCCAGCAGACCACCGACGCCCTTTCGCAGACCGTGGAAATTATCCAGAAATCCGCAGATATTATCCAGAGAGGACTGGATACGGCAAGCCAGACCGCAAAAGCATTCCAGGAAATTCAGGAGGTTACGGAGCAATACCGGGTTATTTCCTCCAAGCTTGCCGATACCGTATCGGAACAGACATCCGCCGTATCCTATGTCAACGGACAACTGGTATCCTTAAAAAATATTGCCGATGAAAACCGCGGTCTTGCGGAAGATACGGATAAAATAGCCGCCGGCTCGCTGGAACAATCCGAAAGCCTGCGGGAATATGTGGCTCAGGTAAAGATCAAAGAGACTGTATAAGGGGAGGAAAATCAGATGAAAAAATATTTTTGTATCGCATTGTTAGCCGTTGCACTTCTTTTGAGCGGCTGCGGCTCAAATTCCAAAATGAAGGACGGCTTTTATACGGCGGAAATGTCCGATTATTCTTTCGGCTGGAAAGAATATCTGTGCATTATGGTAAAAGACAATCAGATCGTCTACGCGGAATTTAACGCCAAAGATCCCAGCGGCTATATCAAAGCATGGGATAACGCCTATATGCAGAATATGGCGCCCGTATCAGGTACCTACCCCAATGAATATACCAGATATTATGTTTCCCAGTTGATTGAAACGCAGGACAGCACTTCTGTGGATACTTTAACCGGCGCCACTTCATCGGGCAACAATTTTGCCAAACTCGCCGTAGCGGTTGTGGATCAGGCTGTTGCCGGAGATCCCACCACGATTGTCGTGGAATCGGACCCCGACGCCGAATAACCTTCAGTCTAGCAGGATTTCATCCACGGTTACAAATTCATAACCTTCTTTTTGCAGCTCGTCAATAATGGTAAATGCCGCCGTAACGCTTGTTTTGTACTGGTCGTGCATCAATATAATGCCGTTTTCCCTCGCCTTTGCCACAACCCTCTGCACCACGGTTGCGGCATCCGGCGTGCACCAGTCCAAAGGATCAATATTCCACAAAACACAGATCATTCCGGTCTCGCTTTCGATCAGGTCCCCGCATTGTCCGAAGGGCGGTCTGATAAACTGCGGATATTGCCCGGATACTTCCTCAATCAATTCATTGGCGGATACCACTTCCGTTTCTATCAGATTCTCATCCGCATGTTCCAGACTGACATGATGAAACGTATGATTGCCGATCAAATGTCCGTCCTTTGCGATTTCCTCTACAATCTCCGGATAATTTTCCACAGCGCTTCCCATGAGAAAAAACGTAACCTTTACCCCGCGCTCCTTCAATCCCTCTAACAGCATGGGTGTATAAACCGGATGGGGTCCGTCGTCAAAGGTCAGGGCGATTTTTTTGGGCTCCGCTTTTTCCTGCGTCTGCATAGCCGCCGTTTCCTGCAGTCCGTCCGGCTCCGTTTTCTGTGCGCCGTCAGCTAACCAGAGGCAACACAGCAACAGCAAATATGCGGCGATCAACCCGCTTGCAAGCATTTTTGACCACTTACTCCTGTTTTCCATAGATCCCTCTGAAAGTCGGTTATTATTCAATATATGTCCGGGATTTACAAAAATTCCACCCGGAAAATCCTCGCGCTAAAAGGCGGCAGATCCACGACAGCGCGCGCGGGCTTGCCGTTAAACGCTTCCGCGTAAGTATGATAATTGTCGTCCTCCGGCTTTGTGCGCCCTCCGTAACACTCCCAGTCGCTGTTTAACAATTCTTTGAGCTTCGCGCCCTCCCAGATACCGAAGGTAAAATCCTTCCAGAACTGGTCGGACAGATTCAGGGCAACCACAATGATCTTCCCGCCGCCTTTTCTGGCATACACGTAAGTGGAAAACTGATCCGCATGAACCTCCAGCCATTCAAAGCAATCGGGATTATACTCTCCTTCATAAAGCGCCGGTTCCATTTCGTATAGTTTACATAACTTTATGTAATATTGGTGGAAGGCGTCGTGAAAAGGATAGGTAAGCAAATCCCAGTCCTGTTCTCTCGATTCGTCCCATTCCCGGAATTGCCCGATCTCATTGCCCATAAAGTTCAGCTTTTTACCGGGATGGGTATAAAAATACGCATAAAAAGCCTTGATCTGCCTGCACTTATCCTCGTACTGTCCCCACATCTTCTGGATGATGGTCGCCTTGCCATGCACGACCTCGTCGTGGGACAAAGCAAGCAAAAACAGTTCCGAATAAAAATACTGCATGGAAAAACTCAGCTCATAATAATGCGCCGGTCTGTGCACGGGCTCCAGTTTAAAATATTCCAGCGTATCATTCATAAACCCCATATCCCACTTATAATCAAAGCCCAGCCCCTGATAAGCGACCGGAGCCGTAACCTTTAAAAAATCCGTGGAATCCTCCGCAATTAGGATGCACTCGCGCATCCGCTCATGCAGACCTTTATTCATCCTTTTGATAAAATTAACCGCACAGGTGTTGACGCCTCTGTCAGGATTGCCCTGCCAGTAAATGATCCGGCTGATGGCGTCCATGCGGAGCCCGTCAAAATGGAACTCTTTTAACCAGTAGTAAGCGCAGGACTGCAAAAAGCTCGCCACTTCTCCCCTTGCATGATTAAAATTGTAGGTTCCCCATTCACTGTGCGCCACGTCGCTGTTTGGAAATTCATATAAAGCCGTGCCGTCAAATTTGCCAAGCCCATAACTGTCCGTTGCAAAATGCACCGGAACGAAATCCAGAATGACGCCGATTCCGTTCTGATGGCACAGATCAATCAGCTTCTTTAACTGATCCGGCGACCCGTACCGGGACGTGGGCGCATAAAAACCCGTGTTCTGATAGCCCCAGGAGCAATCCGCCGGATGCTCGCTAAGGGGCAGAAATTCCAGATATTGGAATCCGTTTTCCTTTAAATAGGCGATCAGCTCCTCTGCAATCTCATCATAACCGAGATAGGAAGCGGATACGTCCTCGGCTTCCTTCCGTTTTTTCTGGCGGAAGGAAGCCGGATAAAACTCATAAATATTCATGGGGCGGTTATAATTCTTATCCCGTTTCTGTTCCATCCACGCCTGATCGTGAAATTCATAAGCATTCAGATCGGTAATAATCGAAGCCCAATTCGGACGCAGCTCCATGGCAAAACCATAGGGGTCGCAATGCTCCACCCGCTCGCCGTTTTTTGTATAAACCACATATTTATACATCTGCCCGGGCTTTGCCCCCTCGATATAAGCGTAAAAAACGCCCTTTAGCTCACAGGGGTACATATGGTATTCCTGCCAGCCTGAAAAATCCCCTTCCAGCTTTACATCCCGCGCGTTGGGCGCATAAACCCGGAATGTCACGCCGTTTCCCTCCGGATGTGCGCCAAAATACGTATAAGCATCAAAAGCTTTCCCCTGATAAAACTCTGCGCCGTTCATGATAACCTCCCATTGACGGATATCCCTGCTTTCGGATTCCGTTCCTTCCATACTCATTGATAGACACTTGTCTATTTCTATGTTACAATGTTCCCGCATACCTTTCAATCGACGATTGCATAGGTTTTTAACGTTTTATAGACTTTTAGCCCATTTATGTCTATTTTTAACTGTTTTTCAGGAATACTGCAGGAGGACTTTTCATATGAATAATGACAGACGTGTCAAAAGGACAAGAAACGCGATTCAATCCGCATTTTCAAAACTGATTTTAGAAAAAGAGCTCAACAAAATAACCGTAAAAGAATTGTGCGAGCTTGCCGATATCAACAAAAGCACCTTTTATCTGCATTATAGGGATATTTATGATCTGGCGGAGCAATATAAACAGAACCTTGCACAAAAAATTTGCAATATCGTGCTGGAATATGAAATCAAAGACCTGATTGCAAAAGCGCCCGAAATCTGGGAACGGGTATTAAAACTCTGCCTGGACGACGAAACAACGCCCTTTTCCCTGCATGATACCGCCTTCCATTTTATGACGGAGGCAATCAGCACGCAGGTGCTGGACGCTGTTTTACAAAAGCTCTCCGATTCCGTTACGGATCATGACGAAGAAAAGCTGTACCGCTACCGGATCTTTACAACCTTTGTCATTACGGGCTTTTTGGGCGTTCTCGGCTCCTTTGATACCCGGGAGCTCATCAACCGCAAGGCGATGGAACAGATTTCTCATGGTCTTACATATGGTTTGAATCTAGGTTGATATAGTTTACATAACTATCAGTAAACATCGCTTCTTCCGCCAGGTTAATCGCTTTTAAGGCGAGCGGAAACGACCTGTCTTTATGTGTCAAAATCCGGTATCCGTAAACTGCCGCGCCGGACAAAGCGGCATTTCCGCAGGAAACCGTTTTCTGCTCCAGCTCTTTCGGAAGCAGACCGATCCGAACCGCAGCGCGCACATCCAGATAATATCCGAATCCGCCGGCAAGATAGACGCGGCTGATCTGATTCGCCCTGAGGTTCCTCTTTGCCAACAGCACTTCAATCCCGCCTCTGACCGCTGCCTTGGCAAGCTGGAGGTTTCGTATCTGCTGTTGGGAAATGTGCATTCTGCCGTTTTCCACGGACACATCGACGCCCTTCTCAAAATGAGCGTCATCCAAAGTCCCCGTCTCATCCAGGATTCCGTCGTCTAACAGCTTTGCCAGGACCGCAATCATATCGCTGCCGAAAAATCCCGTGCCCGCATCCCCGTCAAAAGCCGGTCCTGCCGCCGTCGCGCAGCAAATCCCTGTTTTTTCGCCATACAGCACCAGCTCCGCATTGGTGCCAAGATCAATAAAAAGACAGTTTCCGCCGTCCGCAGGCACGCCGCTGCTCGGCTTCAATACGCTACCCGCAGGCACGCCGCCGTCCGAGCCGTCCATGCGCTCTCTGCTTTCTTCCCATGCCGTCCAATACAGTCCCGCCGTGATATCGCCGCCCACAAATGCAGAAATGCCGGGCATGATATAGGTTTTCAATCCGCCGATTGTTGTCACGATCTCATCAAGCGTTTCCGGAACGAAGGGCGCCCGGCTCAACCCCGTCACGTCATATCCCATCAGCAGATGCACCATTGTCGTGTTCGCTGCAATGACCATAAAATCAACCGGATACTCCGCTCCCCGGGTCAACTGTGCGATTCCCTCTGTCAACTGCTTTCTGATCAGCCGCGCAAGCTCTTTTCCGTTTCCATTAAGGGCGGCTTCCATTCTGCTGAGCACGTCCGCCCCATAAGCTCTTTGGGCATTGACGCCTTTATATACCGCCGCAGCCCTGCCGTCACGTTTTTGCCTCAGTTCCATAACCACGGTAGTCGTACCGATATCCGCCGCAATAAAATATCCCGTTTGAGGATTTTCCCAGCAAATTTCCCTCTTACCCCTTACCGCGTCCGGTCCTTTTCCCTGCGGGAGCACGATTTCACAGTTTTCGGTCAGCCTGACCGCGCACGCCAGCCTGACGCCGCGGCGCAGATCCTCCGGCGTCAGGCTCCTCCTTTCCGCCGGCTGCGGAAGGGGCGCCCCCTTTAAAAATCTTACCCGGCACTTTCCGCAAATTCCCTTTTGATTACAGGGTGTTTCTATCAAAATTCCGGCTTTTTGACATAACAAAAGTAAGCTTTCTCCTTTCTCAAAAGAAAGCTTACTTTCAATTTCTTCATTTTCCCTTTTGATAACCGCCTGCATTTGGGACATTTTCTCACGATCCTTGTTTATACGAACTGATGATTCTCTTCGTTATAAACATACCCGATCTTCGCAAGTTTATCAAGTAGGGACTGTTTTTCCACGTCCTCGCCTTCACACAGATCGTCCAGCGATCCATAAAAATCTCTCAGTTTCATGTTTACATAACTCAAAAGCATAACCGGATCTTTCGGCATCATAAGGTTACCTCTCATTTTTAGTATCCGTTACGGAAGAATTGATCAAAGAGATCACCGGGATCTGTATAGGACTGTCCGGAATTTTGCTGTTGCTGTCCGCTCTGTCCGCTGTCTTCCGTATTGTTGTTTATTCCCAGCGTGACGGTGACGGTCTGTTCCTGATATCCGCCGTCTACATCCGCTCTCTGAATCGTAAGCTCTACGGTTTCTCCAGCTTCGTAGTATTGCAGGGTATTCTTTAATTCATTGTAATCGGAAATGGCGATTCCGTCAAATTTTGTAATGATATCGCCCTTTTGCAGTCCCGCCTGCTCCGCCGCGCCGCCTTCCGTAGCCGCCAGCACATAGACGCCCTGCGGGATATTGTACATCTCCGAAATTTCCGTGGAAACATTCTGACAGGAAATACCCAGATATCCCTGTTCGTCCTCGTCAACCAGATCCCTTGTCTCTCTTAACATCAGCTCTTCCAAAATCGGCTTTGCCGTTGAAATCGGGATCGCATATCCCATGCCTTCTACCGTTGTAGATGCAAATTTTGAAGAGTTAATACCGATTACCTCGCCATTCATATTCAGAAGCGCGCCGCCGCTGTTGCCGGGATTGATCGCCGCATCGGTCTGGATCAGACTCGCCGTAATTCCGTCGATCGTAACCTCTCTGTCCTTTGCACTGACAATACCTGTTGTCACACTCTGTCCGTATCCTAACGCATTTCCGATGGCGATTACCTGATCG
>OLSX01000232.1_pt1 | contig 55696 bp, 55 predicted proteins | sample 1673141 | NCBI WGS metagenome assembly OLSX01 (sample SAMEA3136759, study PRJEB25190) | human gut metagenome | biome: human gut; feature: human-associated habitat; material: faeces | place: Austria | collected 2013 | reverse complement strand
AATGATGCACAAAAACTTCATGCACCGGCATTTGCGCATTTTCGTGGTGCAGTGCGCACGCATGAAGTTTTATACGACAAAAAGCAGACTGCCGGAAACGGCAGCCTGCTTGAATCGGTGAGAATTACTCGGCGTCCTCTTCGTCCTCTGCGGCGGGAGCCAGCAGGGCGCGGATGGACAGGGAAATGCGCTTGTGCTCCTGATCGATGTCGATGATCTTCGCGTCGACTTCCTGACCCTCGGACAGAACGTCCTCCGGCTTGCCGATGCGGCGATCCGCGATCTGGGAAATGTGGATGAGGCCGTCAACGCCCGGAATGATCTCAGCGAATGCGCCGAAGGTCATGAGCTTGACGATCTTGACCTTGACGACGTCGCCGACCTGGAACTGGTTGGTGAACAGCGTCCAGGGGTTGTTCGCTTCGGTCTTGTAGCCGAGGGAGATCTTGCGCTTTTCGGGATCGAGCGCGATGACGAAAACATCGATCTCGTCGCCGACCTTGACGACCTCGGACGGATTCTTGATGCGGTTCCAGCTCAGCTCGGAGACATGGACCATGCCGTCGACGCCGCCGATATCGACGAACGCGCCGTAGCTGGTGAGGGACTTGACAGTGCCGTGGTACTGCTTGCCGACCTCGATCTCGCTCCAGATCTTCTCCTGCGCGGCCTTGCGCTGCTCAGCGGCGACGGAACGGATGGAGCCGACGACGCGGCGGCGGGCACGGTTGACCTCGGTGATGCGCAGCTGGACGGTCTTTCCGACCATCTCGTTCAGATCGCCGCCCTTGGGAACACCGGACTGGGAAGCGGGAACGAACACGCGGATGCCCTTGACATTGACGACGATGCCGCCCTTGTTTTCCTCGGTGACGTTGCCTTCGACAACGGTCTTGTCCTCAACGGCCGCTTCGATCTCTTCCCAGGCCTTGCCGGCCTCGAGACGCTTGCGGGACAGGCGGACGACGCCTTCGCCGTCGTTGACATGGACGACGATTGCTTCGATCTGGTCGCCGACATGGACGACGTCCTCGGGCTTGACGGACGGATCGCCGGAGAAGTCTTCCAGCGGGATGTAGGCGGTGTGCTTCGTGCCAAGGTCGACTTCGATCTCGGTGGAACCGATGGCCATGACGGTGCCAGTTACCTTATCTCCATTATTCAAAGTTTTGAGGGACTGCTCGAGAAGCTCGGCAAAATTCTCCTCCTGTGCAGTTTCAACTTTCAGTTCTTCGCTCATTTTGTTGTTTACCTCCTTAATTATCCACGGCGGCGTCGATGCGCCCGCCGTTATACCCACAGTAGCTGCGCCATGAAAAAAGGTCATATCTAATTCATCGGCATGATCGACGAGCACCACCTTCGGGCAATTCTCCTTGCAGATCATGGCAAGCCGCCCCGTATTGGAGCTTCTTGCGTCCCCGACAACGACCATCGCATCACAACTCTTTGAAAGAAAAGCTGCTTCTTCCTGCCGCATTTCCGTAGCTCTGCATATTGTATCAAATATTTCGCAATTTGTACACACTTTTTTTGCAATTTCCCGGCATGATTCCCACAATTTTTGCGTCCCTGTCGTCTGTGAAACCAGACAAAACGGCAAATCGCGCCGCTCCGGGCGCTCCGTGAGCCAGGTTTCGAGCGCTTCGGCGCTCTGGAAGACGTGCGCGTCAGAGGAATAGCTTGCGATCGCAATGATCTCCGGGTGGGTGGGCGTGCCGATGATCAGAAGGCTCCGCCCGTCCCGCTCCGCCTTCTGCGCGATCACGTGGATCTTCTTTACGAACGGGCAGGTCGCGTCGACCGTCACCGCGCCGCGGGCCGACAGCGTCCGCTGCTCCCCGACGGGGATGCCGTGCGCGCGGATGACGACGGTCTGGCCGGGCTGCGCCTCGTCTGCCGCTGAAATTTCGCGCAGGCCAAGCAGCTCAAACCGCGCGACGACGTGGCGGTTGTGGATAATGGGGCCAAGCGTGACCGCGTTTTTGCAGCTGCGCGCCGTCTGCTCGGCAAGGGCGACGGCGCGCTCCACACCGAAGCAGAAGCCCGCCGTTTCAGCCAATCTGATCTGCATAGCTGTCACCGCCCAGTTCATAGATCGTTTTCAGGAGCCGGTCGGACGCCTGCTGGCAGGCGTCGTGGTCGTTCGGGTCGAGCGCGCCGACGCTGTACGGCTCACCGAACACGACGCTGACCGGACAGAACGGCGTTTTGTTGCGCGTGACGAATACCGGCACGACCGGGACCCCGGCCTGCGCCGCCATCCGCACAGCTCCCGTTTTCGCGCGCACGTGCTTTTCCCGGTTGCAGCGCGTCCCCTCGACAAAGACGAGCAGTTTCTCCTGCTCACGCGCCAGCGCGTCGACGCACTGACTGAACGCCGCTATGTCATGCGCGCCGCGGCTGACGAAGATCACGCGGAATTTTTCCATGACCCAGCCGATAAACGGCACGCGCCGCAGCTCCTGCTTGGCCATGATGCGGATCATTTTCTTTTCAGGCAGGGCAAGCAGAATCCAGATGGGGTCTGCCATGCCGGAGTGGTTGGCGCAGAAAATGCAGCTGCCCGCCGGGATCTGCTCCCGGCCCGTCACATGAAAGACCGGGTGCCAGAAAAACAGCCCGATGCGGCACAGCCACCAGCACAGATGGTACCAGAAGTTCACCCGAGCTTCCTCCTGACGATATCCAAAATGGCATTGACCGACTGCTCGACCGTATCGCCGGAGGTATCGAGCAGCACGGCGTCCGCCGCCTGCTTTAACGGCGCGATGGCGCGCTCGGAATCCTGTCTGTCGCGCTGCTTCGTCTCAGCGAGGATCTGCGCGTAGGGCGTTTTGTCGCCCTTCTGCTGCAGCTCGTCAAAGCGGCGCTTCGCGCGCACCTCGGCGCTGGCGGTCAGGAAAATTTTCACGTCGGCCTTCGGCAGCACGACCGTCCCGATATCGCGGCCATCCATGACGACGCTGTGCGTCCGGGCAAGCTGCCGCTGCATATCGAGCAGAAACGCGCGCACGCACGGCTGCGCGGACACGCCGGAGGCGTACATGGACATTTCAGGCGTGCGGATCTCCCCTGTCACGTCCGCGCCGTTGAGGATCATATGCTGCACGCCGTCCTCATAGCGGATATCGATGTTGACCTCGTCGATGAGGCGGGCAATGCCGTCCTTATCCTTCGGGCCGACGCCCATGAGGCGCATATAATAGCCGACGGTGCGGTAGATCGCGCCGGTGTCGACATACAGATAGCCCAGCGCCTGTGCGCAGGCTCTGGCCATGGTGCTTTTCCCGGCTCCTGCCGGGCCGTCGATGGCGATGGAAACAAATTTGCTCATGTCGCGTCCTCCGGTTTCTGGAATTCCTTCGCGGCGGCAGACAGCCCCGCGAGACGGCCCGTCGCCCAGGCGATCTGGAGATTGAAGCCGCCCGTATAGGCGTCGATGTCCAGAAGCTCGCCCGCAAAATACAGTCCCTGCACCAGCTTCGATTCCATCGTCTTCGCGTTGACCTCGGAGACCTTCACGCCGCCGGAGGTCACAATGGCGTCCTCGACGGGCGCTTTGCATGCAATGGGCACGGAAAAGCATTTGATCGTCTCAAGCAGAGCTCTTCGCTGCTGCTTCGTGATGGAGTTGACCTTCTGCATGGGATCAATGCCGCTGCGCGCAATGACGACCGGGATCATGGATCTCGGCAGAAGCGCCGAAAGGCTGTTTTCAAAATCGCGGTTCTGCGCGGCGGAAAAATCGCGCAGAATGCGCGCGTCCAGCGTTTTTTCGTCCAATGCAGGCTTGAGGTCGATCCTGACCGTATAGCCTGCCTCCCCGCGCGCCATATGCGCGCTGGCAGAGAGGATCACAGGACCGGAGAGGCCAAAATGGGTAAACAGCAATTCCCCAAAGTCCTCATAGACGGTCTTTCCCTTCGTGTTTACAAGTTTGACCGCAATGTTTTTCAGGGCCAGCCCCTGCATTTTCGCGCAGTCGTGCCCCTTCTCGACCAGCGGGACGAGCGAACCGGTCGGCTCTATGATCGTATGCCCGAGGGCCTGCGCCATGGCGTAGCCGCTGCCGGTCGAGCCGGTCGCGGGGTAGGACAGGCCGCCGGTCGCGAGAATGACACAGTCTGCGGGCACGGGACCCTCCGCCGTTTTTACGCCGGTCACGCGGCCGTCGGAAACGGCGATCTCCGCCGCTTTGCGCGGCAGGATACGCACATGGTATGCACGCAGGAACCGTTCGAGCGCATCCAGAACGGACTGCGACCGGTCAGAGACAGGAAAAACGCGGTTGCCGCGCTCGGTCTTGAGCGCACAGCCGTAGTCTTCAAAGAATTTCTTTGCGTCTGCGGGCGAAAAGCCCGCGAGGGCGCTGTAGAGAAAGCGCGGGTTCGTCGGGACGCTTTGCAGCACATCCTGCCACGGGCAGTCGTTCGTGACGTTGCAGCGGCCCTTGCCGGTGATGAGAAGCTTTTTGCCGAGCCGGCCGTTCTGCTCCAGCAGCGTCACCTGCGCGCCCGCCTGCGCGGCCATACCGGCGGCCATCATGCCCGCCGCGCCGCCGCCGACAACGACAATTTTATTCGACCCGCTCAAAGGCGTCATATTCATCCCAAATCCGCTCCAGATCCTCATAGGTTTTTGCCACGCTGTCCTCCTGCTGCAAGCCGACGGAGACGATCAGCGCGTTGACCACGCTCATCGGCGCGACGAGCGAGTCGACGAACGAGACCATGTTGCTCTTGGCGCACAGAACATAGTCGGCGACCTTCCCCGCCGGGGCCTCCGGCTTGTCCGTGATGGTCACGACGGTCGCGCCGGAGTCGTGTGCGTACTGCAGCAGCTTCACTGTCCGGCTGGAATAGCGCGGCAGGCTGATGCCGATGACGACGTCTTCGTGTCCCACGCGCAGAAGCTGCTCGAACATTTCGCTGGTGGCCGTGGAGGAAACAAGGCGCACGTTTTCAAAAATATTGCGGAAATAGAAATTCAGATAGTTGGCCAGCGCCGCGGACGAGCGCACGCCTACAATATAAATACACCGCGCACGCAGAATCGCGCCGACCGCACGGGTCATCTGCGCGCGGTCCAGCGCCTCCGCCGTCATGCGGATGGCGTTGGCGTCGCGCTGCAAAACGCTGGACACGACGTCCTGATTGCCGAACTGGTCGCTGGCGACCTCGATGCGCTGGACGCTGGTGAGCTTGTTCCGGACAAGCTCCTGCAGCGTCTTCTGCATCTCCGGATAGCCCGCGTAGCCCAGCTCCACGGCGAAGCGCACAACAGTCGACTCCGAAACCTCGACGGTCTTGCCGAGACGGCTGGCCGTCATAAACGCCGCCTTGTCATAGTTGGTCAGGATATAGGACGCGATCTTTTTCTGGCCTTTGGAAAAGGCGTGAATTTCGTTTTGAATACGGGTCAGAATATCTGCCGGCATAAGAAAAGCCCTCCGCCGCACGCGCTCAGCGCAAATATTTCACAATTTTCATATCTATTTATTTTACCGGCTTCCGCCGCGTTTTGCAAGCGGAAATCTGGGAAATGGGAATATTTTATACGGATTGCGCGCACCGGTTCGTCACAGCGGCGCAAGCAGTGCCGGAAGCTCCAGCAGGTCCGCCACAGCATAGTCGCACAGCGGCGAGATCGGCTCCGTCCGCCCATAGAGGCAGGTCGGGATCCCGGCATTGCGGCCGCCCTGCATATCGCTTGAGAGGCTGTCGCCGATCATGATGGACTGCGCGCGGTAGTCCTCGCCGATCTCGGCGAAAACCTTGTCATAAAACAGCTTGTCAGGCTTCTTGCAGCCCATCTGCTCGGAGATGAACACGCGGTCAAAATACTGCGCCATGCCGCTGGCGGCGATGCGGCGCGTCTGAATCTCCGTGTTGCCGTTTGTCACGATAAAAATTTTGTACTGCGCGTGCAGCTGCCGCAGCGCCTGTTCGCAGTGCGGCATGAAATTGCACTGATCGCCCAATTCGCGGAAGTATGCGGCGTTAAACGCCGCCGGGTCGGCCTCCAGACCGTATTCCGCGAAAAAGACGCGGAAGCGTTCGACATAGAGTGCCTCCTTTGTGATCTCGCCCCGCTCAAAGCGCTGCCAGAGCTCCGCGTCGAGCGCGCGGTAGCGCTCCCACATCTCCGGCGTGAACGGCAGGCCGAAGGCGCGGAACGCGATGGAAAGCGCGTTCCGGGAGCTGGTCTGAAAGTCAAACAGCGTATCGTCAATGTCCATGAGCAGTGCGCGAATCGGCATATCGGTAGCCTCCCACAGTTTTTTGTTTGATTGTAGCATGATTTGTGATACAATACAAAAAGATTTTTTCAGTAAGGAGTAACCCATGCAGTCTATATCGGAAATTCTGGCGCAGGAATTAAACTGCAAGCAGGAATATATTGAAAACGTCATTGCCCTTCTGGACGAAGGCAACACCATTCCGTTCATCGCCCGCTACCGCAAGGAGCAGCACGGCGCAATGGACGACACAGCGCTTCGGACGCTCGAAACACGGCTCCAATATCTGCGCAATCTTGCCCAGCGGCGCGAGGAGGTCAAGGCTTCTATTGAAGCGCAGGAAAAGCTGACGGACGAGCTGGCGAAGGCCATCGACGAGGCGGCGACGCTGGCTGAGGTCGAGGACCTCTACCGGCCCTACAAGCCCAGGCGCCGCACCCGCGCGACCATCGCGAAGGAAAAGGGCCTCGAGCCGCTGGCGGACGCAATTTTCGCGCAGACGCTGAAAATGGACGCGCCGGAGGTGCTGGCGCAGGCATACATTGACCCTGAAAAGGGCGTGGAGACGATCGAGGACGCGCTTGCGGGCGCGTCGGATATTCTTGCCGAGCGCATTTCGGACGACGCGGAGGTGCGCAAGAGCCTGCGCACGCTTATGAACCGGCGCGGCACGGCGCGTTCGGCAGCGGCAAAGGACGAGGAGGACGACAAAACCGCCGTCTACCGGCAGTATTTCGAGTTTTCCCAGCCCATTTCCCGTTTACAAAGCCATCAGGTTCTGGCACTCAACCGCGGCGAACGCGAGGGAGCCTTGAAGGTCAGCCTGTCCGTTGACCGCGACGAGGCGCTGCAATGCATCCGGCGCGGCGTCGTAAAGCCCGGCGGCCCGGCGATGGAATTTATCAAGTCCGTCTGCGACGACAGCTATGACCGGCTGCTGGAGCCCAGCATGGAACGCGAACTGCGCACGGCGCTGACGGACATGGCAAACGAGCAGGCCATTCATAATTTCGCCCTTAACCTGCGCCCGCTTCTCATGCAGCCGCCGGTAAAAGGCGCGATCACGATGGGCCTCGACCCCGGCTACAGCCACGGCTGCAAGGTCGCCGTCGTGGACGAGACGGGCAAGGTGCTCGACACCACAGTCGTTTACCCGACGTTCGGCGAAAAGCAGAAGCAGGACGCGATTGCAAAGCTTTCACAGCTCATCAAAAAGGACAATGTGCGCCATCTTGCCATCGGCAACGGCACGGCCTCGCGCGAGACGGAGGCCATGGCCGTCGAGATGATCCATAAGCTTGGCGGCGGCGTTTCCTATATGATCGTCAACGAGGCGGGCGCGTCCGTCTATTCCGCGTCGAAGCTGGCGGCAGAGGAATTCCCGCAGTATGACGTGAACCTGCGTTCGGCAGTATCCATCGCACGCAGATTGCAGGACCCGCTGGCAGAGCTGGTAAAGATCGACCCGAAGGCCATCGGCGTCGGGCAGTACCAGCACGATATGCCGGAAAAGGAGCTGGACGCCGCGCTGGGCGGCGTGGTCGAGGCCTGCGTCAACGCCGTCGGCGTCGATCTGAACACAGCCTCCGCGCCGCTTTTAAAGCAGGTCGCGGGCCTCAATGCGACGACGGCGAAAAATATTGTCGCCTACCGCGAGGAGAACGGCGCGTTCACCTCGCGTGCACAGATCAAAAAGGTGCCGAAGCTGGGGCCGAAGGCGTTTGAGCAGTGCGCAGGCTTTTTGCGTGTGCCGGAAAGCAAGCAGGTGCTCGACCGCACGGGCGTGCATCCGGAGAGCTACGACGCGGCGAAGAAGCTGGCGGAGCTGCTGGACATCGATCTCAAAAATGCCGGAAAGCCGGAAATGGCCAATCTTCCCGACAAGCTCCGCGCCTACGGTGCGGAAAAGGCTGCGGCAGAATGCGGCGTCGGCGTGCCGACGCTGCAGGATATCGTAAAAGAGCTTGTCAAGCCCGGCCGCGACCCGCGCGACGAGCTGCCCGCGCCGATTTTGCGCACAGATGTGCTGGAGCTGAAGGATCTGAAGCCCGGCATGGTGCTCAGCGGAACGGTGCGCAACGTCATCGATTTCGGCGTGTTCGTCGACATCGGCGTCCATCAGGACGGGCTTGTGCATATCTCGCAGGTCAGCAATAAATTCATCAAGCACCCGTCCGAGGTCGTCTCAGTCGGCGATGTCGTCAAGGTCGCCGTTCTGGATGTCGACCAGAAGCGCGGCCGCATCAGCCTGACGATGAAGGGCGCGAAATAACCCACGCCGCCCGCCATATTTCGACAAAATTTCGATAAACGAAACACGACCGGTTCGCGTGACCGGTCGTGTTTCTTACCTGCATATTTCTCCTGCGTATGCAAACAATAGCTTTGGAACCAGCACAAAACGAAAGGCATTGGAGGAGCAATTTATGAAAGCAACAGGCATTGTCCGGCGCATCGACGATTAAGTTATAATAGGGGCAAGTCAGAAAAGCCTTGAAAACACTGGTGTTTCGCTGATTTTGTCCAACTTCACGAGCATCCAATCAAAGCTGAATGACTGCGGTGGGCTGCAACCGCACATGGGAAAGGAGGATAGCAGCATCAAACTGAACCATCGGGAAAGCCCCGGTATTGCACTGCGCAAGAGCGTTGCTCAAAGCAGAACAATACCGGGGCTTATTTTTTTAGATAAATGGAGGTTTTCAAAATGTTCGCAAGTGGATGCTCGGTGGCGTTCGAGGTCTTAATGCAGGAAACGCCTTATGATCACTTTGATAGCGGTAGCGATGGTATCTGCCCGGAGTGCCGGTCATGCAAGTTCCATCGCCCTCATTGGAAATATCAGTCCTGCGTGTTTGCAGAATGCCCCTACTCGCTGACCAGACTGTCTACCCGTCGCTGCCAGCAGGACTGCACAAAGGAGCGATGATCACATGGCAGTATTCAGAGTCGCCAAGCTAAGCGACTTCACCACGATGAGCAATCATCATCTCAGAAACAAGTCGCTCTCGCTCAAAGCGGTAGGGCTGATGTCCAAAATTCTCAGTCTCCCTGACGAGTGGGACTACTCCCTCAAGGGGCTTGCCAAGCTCAACACTGACGGCATCGACGGAGTGCGATCAGCCGTTAAGGAGCTGGAAGACGCCGGGTACATCATCAGACGGCAGCTTAGGGACAAAGGTGGCAAGATGTCGCACAGTGAATACCTTGTCTTTGAGATACCGGAGTTGGCTAAACCGGCATCGGAAATACCGTCATCGGAAAAGCCGATGTCGGTGAAACCGTCAACGGATGCTCCGTTATCGGGGAATCCAACACAATTAAATACTAAACAAGTAATTACACAACAAGAAAATACCCTCTTGATAAAAAACACATCTATCAATCACTCATGCACTTGGTACGGGAATGATGAGACGGATGTGATGTCTTTGAGAAGACAGTACAGAGAAATTATCGAAGACAACATCGAGTTCAGTATTCTCTGCCAGCGTCCCGATGGAGACCGTTTGGAGGAAATCGTTGAGATCATGCTGGATGCTATCTGTTCTACGAGCAAGACAATCAGGATCAACGGCGAGGATATGCCGCAGGAGGTGGTCAAGTCCCGTTTCCTCAAGCTTAACAGCAGCCATATAGAATATGTCTTTCATGCAATGGAGAAATGCCCTTCCGACATTCGGAACATCAGAGCTTATCTTCTGACCACGCTCTACAATGCTCCTGCTACGATTGACAACTACTATACGGCTCAGGTCAACCATGACTTCCACGGCTGGTAAATCAGCCGGAAGTCACTACGCCGGAAAGGAGGTTTCGCATGGTTTATATTTTCATCCTCAGAGGTGTGCCGCCTTAGTACCGGCAGCGATCCTCTCAAAATCCGAGAAAGGAGGTCCCTATGCAAGATGAAGTAAATACCAAAGTCGTTGCTTTGGCGATCCGTGGCGGCAAAATCTCTGCGGAAGTGCTGGAAAAGGCTCTCAAGAAGTTTGTCGAAGAAATTGAGAAGGCACAGAAACAGCATTCCCAACCGAAAATCTACCGAGGAAAGCAGTCTATCAAGCACCTTGTTGAGCAGAACGCCGCTATCAGCAATATCGAAGTGACCGATGGGAACATCAAGTCCTTTGAGCGTACAGCAAGCAAATACGGGATTGACTATGCGCTGAAAAAGGACACTTCTGAGCAGCCGCCCCGATACATTGTCTTTTTCAAAGGTCGGGATGTGGATGTGATGACTCAGGCGTTCAAGGAGTTCTCTGCGAAAACGGTCAAGCAGCACGATAAGCCTTCTCTCAAGCAGCGTCTTTTTCGTAGCCGTGAACAGGCAAAGGCGCAGCATAAAGAGAAATCCAAGTTCAAGGACAAGGATCGAGGCGTTGAGTTATGAAAAAGCAGCTTGACATCAAACGCCTCATTATGCTCAATTTCCCGTATGTCATTGCCTTTTACTTTGCAAATAAGGTAGCAGCGGTGTTCCGCATGGCACCCGGCACTGAAATGCTGGATAAGCTGACCGGCGGCTTTGCCAACTTCGGCAATGCGTTCGCAAACCCTTTGCCCAGTTTCAATCCGGTTGACTTGCTCATCGGTCTGGCAGCAGGAGCTTTGCTCAAGCTGGCGGTCTACATGAAAGGGAAAAACCGCAAGAAGTTCCGACAGGGAGAAGAATACGGCTCGGCTCGCTGGGGAACCCATGAGGACATCAAGCCATATATGGATGATGATTTTTCCAACAATGTGATCCTCACCCAGACTGAGGCTCTGACGATGAATAGCCGTCCAAAGCAACCGAAATACGCTCGGAATAAGAACATCCTGGTCATCGGTGGCTCCGGCTCCGGCAAGACTCGATTCTTTGTAAAGCCTAACCTCATGCAGATGCACAGCTCGTATGTAGTCACTGATCCGAAAGGTACAGTGCTGGTTGAGTGCGGCAGGATGCTTGAAAAAAATGGCTATGTCATTAAGTCCCTGAATACCATCAACTTCCGAAAATCCATGCACTACAACCCATTTGCTTATATCCGCAGCGAAAAGGACATCCTCAAGCTGGTCAATACGATTATCGTCAACACGAAGGGAGATGGCGATAAGTCCGGCGAGGATTTTTGGGTGAAGGCTGAAAAGTTATACTACACGGCACTTATCGGCTATATCTGGTATGAAGCACCTGACCACGAGAAAAACTTTACTACCTTGCTCGAAATGATCAATGCTTCGGAAGCCAGAGAAGATGACGAGAGCTTCAAGAACCCTGTTGACATCATGTTCGATGAGCTGGAAGCCCGTGACCCGGATCACTTTGCTGTAAAGCAGTACCGAAAGTATAAGCTTGCTGCCGGAAAGACCGCAAAGTCCATCCTCATAAGCTGCGGTGCAAGACTCGCTCCGTTTGATATAGCTGAGTTAAGAGAGCTGATGAGCTATGACGAAATGGAGCTTGATACACTCGGAGACCGAAAAACTGCTCTCTTTGTTATTATTTCCGACACCGATGATACCTTCAACTTTGTGGTAGCGATTATGTATTCGCAGATGTTCAATCTTCTCTGCGACAAGGCAGATGATGTCTACAACGGAAGATTGCCTGTTCATGTACGCTGTCTTCTCGATGAGTTTGCCAATATCGGTCAAATCCCGAAGTTCGATAAGCTCATTGCAACCATCCGTAGCAGAGAGATTTCAGCGTCCATCATTTTGCAGTCACAGTCGCAGCTCAAGACCATTTACAAGGATGCAGCCGACACCATTGTCGGAAACTGCGATGCTACTCTCTTTCTTGGTGGCAAGGAAAAGTCTACTTTGAAGGAGATCAGTGAGGTACTTGGTAAGGAAACCATTGACCTGTATAACACTTCTGAAACCCGTTCCACAAACAACTCTTATGGCTTGAACTACCTCAAAGCCGGGAAAGAGCTGATGAGTCAAGATGAAATTGCTGTCATGGACGGCGGCAAATGTATTTTGCAGCTTAGAGGCGTGAGACCTTTTCTCAGTAATAAATACGACATAACAAAGCATCCAAAATACAAAATGCTGTCCGACTTTGATAAGCGAAACGCCTTTGACATCGAAAAATACCGGTCCCGGAAGCTGGTGTTAAAGCCAACTGAAAAGTTCGATCTCTATGACATGGGAGAGGTCGAAACTGAATGAAGCCCCGTCATGCACTGCGCAGGAGCATAGCTCAAAGCAGAACAATGACGGGGCTTCTATTTTTTTGCCCATTTTTATAGCCCAAGAAAACAATTCAATCTCATACAACACAAGGAGGAAAAGTATGGCATTTATTACTCAGGCAGTCACCGTTTTGCAGACGCTCGTCGTTGCCCTCGGAGCCGGTTTGGCGGTGTGGGGTGTGGTCAACCTCATGGAAGGTTACGGTAATGATAATCCGGGTGCTAAGTCGCAGGGAATCAAGCAGCTCATGGCTGGCGGCGGTGTAGTTTTGATCGGCACTACGCTTATCCCGATGCTCTCTACCTTGTTCTAAGTTCTCAGTTTGACCGAAAGGTGGTGAAATATTGGGCTTCATTTTAGAAAAAATCGAAGAAGCAATCAAAGAGCTGCTGATCGGATGGATAGAAAGCAACCTGACCAATATGTTCACCGATGTCAATGATAAGGTCGGTACTATCGCCGCAGAGGTCGGAAGGACACCTTCGGCATGGAACAACGGGATATATACGATGATCCGGGGACTATCCGAAAATGTGATAGTTCCCATCGCCGGTATCATCATCACCTTTGTCCTATGCTACGAGTTGATTTCAATGATCACAGAGAAAAACAACCTTCACGATATGGACACATGGATGTTCTTCAAGTGGTTTTTCAAAGCGGCGGTTGCTATCTACCTTGTTACCAACACCTTTGACATTGTGATGGCTGTGTTCGACATCGGTCAAAATGTTGTTTCCGGTGCAGCCGGTGTCATCAGTGGAAGCACCAGCATTGACATCCAAGCGACGCTTGACCAGATGCGAACCGGCATGGAGGCAATGAGCATCGGAGAACTGCTCGGATTGTCAATAGAGACACTGCTTATAAGTCTATGTCTCAAGATCATGTCCATCCTCATTACGGTTATCCTGTACGGGCGCATGATTGAGATTTATTGCACCGTGAGTGTCGCTCCCATACCGATAGCCACGATGAGTAACCGGGAATGGGGCAGTATCGGCACGAACTACCTTAAAGGTTTGTTTGCGTTGGCATTTCAGGGTTTTCTTATCATGGTGTGTGTGGGCATTTACGCTGTCCTCATCAACAACATGATCATTGCAGCAAATATCCATTCTGCGTTGTTTTCTGTTGCAGCGTATACGGTTATCCTCTGCTTCTCTCTCTTTAAGACCGGAACGCTGGCAAAATCTATCTTCAACGCTCACTAAGAAAGGAGGGATTTATTGAAAAAATACAATGTGATTTATGCCGATCCACCCTGGAAGTATGAGCAGCATTGTGTGCAGGGGGCGGCTGAAAATCATTATCCTACAATGTCTATTGATGAATTAAAACAACTGCCGGTATCAGAGTTAGCAGCTCCAGACTGCGCACTGTTCTTATGGGCAACCTTTCCTCAGCTCAAGGAGGCATTGGCTCTTATAGATGCTTGGGGATTCAGCTATAAAACCGTTGCCTTCGTTTGGCTCAAGAAAAACAAGGTTTCAGATTCGTGGTTTTATGGTCTTGGCTTTTGGACAAGAGGAAACGCTGAAATATGTCTCTTCGCTAAAAAGGGAAAACCTAAACGCCAATCAGCGGCAGTCCACCAATTTATCATAGCACCCGTAGAAAAGCATTCAAAAAAGCCTGATGAAGCAAGAGATAAAATCGTACAGCTCATGGGCGATGTCCCTCGCATTGAACTTTTTGCCCGTCAGTCTCCCGATGGTTGGGATGTTTGGGGCAATGAGGTCGAATGCAGCGTCACTCTCGGAAAGGAGGAATCCAATGGCATTCGTACCGGTCCCGAAGGACCTTAACCGTGTCAAAACCAAAGTCATGTTCAATCTGACCAAACGCCAGCTCATCTGCTTTGCGCTGGCTGCGGCAGCCGGTGTGCCGGTGTTCTTTTTGACTAAGCCCTACTTGGAGCTGTCTACGGCAGCAATGCTGATGGTCGTGATCATGCTCCCGTTTATCTTCTTTGCCCTCTACGAAAAGGACGGGCAACCGGCAGAAAAAATCCTTGGTCATGTGATCAAGTCCATGTTTCTGAGGGATAAGGTGCGTCCCTATCGCACGAACAACCTCTATGCTGTTATTCAGCAGGAAATCAAGGAAAAGGAGGAATTGCATATTGAGCAGCACCAAAAAGGCAGCAAAGCCTAACAAGACCGTGAAAAACGGTATGGTGTATGGCGATGCTCTCTCCGCTGAGGAAAAGAAGAAAATCGTCATGCAGAAGAAAAAAGACCGGAAAGCGAAGAAAGTTCGCAAGTCGGCGCAGCAGACGATCTCTTTTGTGGAGATGTGCCGTGACGGTATCTGCAAGGTGAATAGCCGTCTCTACACCAAGACCGTTCGATACAACGACATCAACTACCAGCTTGCCCAGAACGAGGACAAGACCGCCATATTTGAAAATTGGTGTGACTTCCTCAACTACTTCGACAGCTCTATTTTCGTACAGCTCTCCTTCATCAATCAGAGAGCCAATATCAACGAGTTTAAGAAGCAGATCGACATTCCGGCTCAGGACGATGCGTTCAACGACATCCGCAGCGAGTATTCCGAAATGTTGCAGACCCAGCTTACAAAAGGCAATAACGGTCTCATCAAGAAGAAGTACATCACCTTCGGGATCGAAGCCGACTCCCTGCGCAGCGCAAAGCCGAAGCTTGAGCGCATCGAAAGCGATATTCTCAACAATTTCAAGACGCTCGGTGTAAAAACCGAGCCGCTGTCGGGCTATGAGCGTTTGAAGGTGCTGCATGATGTGTTCAATATGGACACTCATGAGCCGTTCCGTTTTTCCTTCGACATGGTTGCCCGTACCGGTCTCAGCTCCAAGGACTTCATCGCCCCTACCTCCTTCGATTTTCGGGAGGGGAAATGCTTCAAGATGGGCAAAACCATTGGGGCAGTAAGCTTTCTTCAAATCCTTGCGCCGGAGTTGAATGACCGGATGTTGGCAGACTTCCTTGAGATGGACAACAATATTGCCGTCAATTTCCATATTCGCTCCATTGATCAGGCGAAGGCTATCAAGTCCATCAAGATGAAGATCACTGACCTCGACAAGATGAAGATTGAAGAGCAGAAAAAGGCTGTTCGCTCTGGCTACGACATGGACATCATTCCTTCCGACCTTGCGACCTTCGGCGGTGAGGCAAAACGGCTGTTGCAGGATCTTCAGACAAGAAATGAGAGGCTGTTCCTCGTGACGATCCTCATCACAAACACGGCAACCAGCCGTCAGAAGCTTGAAAACGCTGTCTTTCAGACTGCTTCCATTGCGCAGAAGTATAACTGCGCTTTGAAGCGTCTGGACTTCCAGCAGGAAGAAGGCTTGATGTCTTCGCTACCTATCGGCATCAATCAGGTGGAAATTGAGCGTGGGCTGACCACCTCGTCCACGGCGGTATTTGTCCCGTTCACCACTCAAGAGCTGTTCCAAGGGGGCGAAGCTCTGTACTACGGGCTGAACGCACTGTCCAACAACATGATTATGGTGGACAGAAAGCAGCTCAAAAACCCGAACGGATTGATTCTCGGCACTCCCGGTAGTGGTAAGTCCTTCTCTGCAAAGCGTGAGATGACTAACGCCTTCCTCATCACAGAGGATGACATCATCGTTTGCGACCCCGAAGCCGAGTATTTCCCTCTGGTGCAAAAGCTCGGCGGTCAGGTTATCCGCATTTCTCCCATCAGCACCGACTATATCAATCCGCTGGACATCAATGTCAACTACTCCGAAGAGGAAAATCCGCTGACCTTGAAGTCCGACTTCATCCTTTCGATGTGTGAGCTGATCGTCGGCGGTAAGGACGGGCTGCAACCGGTGGAGAAAACCATCATTGACCGCAGCGTTCGCATGGTCTATCAGGACTATCTTGCCGATCCCGTTCCTGAGAAAATGCCCATTCTCGAAGACCTGTACAACATTCTCAGGGAACAAAAAGAACCGGAAGCACAGCGCATTGCTACCGCCCTCGAAATCTATGTTCACGGCAGTCTGAATGTGTTCAACCACCGTACCAATGTAGATGTGAACAATCGTTTTGTCTGCTACGACATCAAGGAGTTGGGCAAACAGCTCAAGAAGCTGGGAATGCTCATCGTGCAGGATCAGGTCTGGAACAGAGTGACCATCAACAGAGCGCAGCATAAAGCTACAAGGTACTACATGGACGAGTTTCACCTTCTGCTCAAGGAAGAGCAAACCGCCGCATACAGCGTCGAAATCTGGAAGCGTTTCAGAAAATGGGGCGGTATTCCGACAGGTATTACCCAGAATGTCAAGGATTTGCTTGCGTCCCGTGAGGTGGAGAACATTTTCGAGAACAGCGATTTTGTCTATCTTCTGAATCAGGCATCCGGTGACAGACAGATTCTCTCGAAAGCTCTGAATATCTCGCCCAGCCAGCAGAACTACATCACCAACTCCAATGCCGGTGAAGGATTGATCTTCTACGGCTCTACCATCGTACCCTTCAAAGACAACTTCCCGAAGGAGACGATGCTGTATCGCATCATGACCACGAAACCCGAAGAAACTTTGCAGAATTAAGGAGGAAACCCTATATGAATAAGATGAACAAGAACTTTGTCGTTGGCACTGACGAGCTTACCGAGCTGTTCGGTGATGCCAAAGTTGAGCTGCCCTTCCGTGACATGGCTGAGGGCATGGATCGCTTCTTTGGTCTGGTGGAGCTGACCGTTGAGCTGGTCAATCTGCTCCGTGTGGAGGATGATTTGAAGAAGCGTCATCGTGCCTATCTCCATGTTCGTGAGAAAATCAACCGCTGCGCCGACAAGACGGTTGAGTTCATCAACGATATTCTCACCGACTTGGAGAGCAAGGAGCATATCTACGATGTGGCTGACTCCCCCTTTGCCGCCGTGGACGAGGAAGACACCGTGACCATCCCGAAGGAAAAGTACAACCTCATGGTTGAGGACATTCTGACGATGGCTGAGCTGATTGATATGGTGTCGGATATGCGCACCAACGATCTGCGCTGCATCCGTGAGATGAGCAAGTTCCTGCCTGCTTATGCCGCATACGAGGACAGCCGCCTTTCCCTCTACCGTGACGCTGCGAAGGAGGCTGAGGACATCATGAACCGCTGGGACGATGACTACGAGCCGGATGAGTTCTTCTCTGACTGAGGCTCTGACATCAAAGAAGGGAGGTGCTGCACAATTCTTCTGGATCACATTTATATCGGTGACTGCCTTGCTGTCTTGAAAGAACTGCCTGACGAGAGTGTTCACTGCTGCGTGACATCCCCTCCTTATTATGCCCTTCGGGACTATGGAGTGGACGGGCAAATTGGCAGAGAGGCAACGCCGAAGGAATATATCATGCGCCTGACGGAAGTTTTCACGGAAGTCAGGCGCATTTTGCGCCCGGATGGAACGCTCTGGCTCAACATATCTGATACCTACGCCGGAAAAGGCAATCAAGGTGAGTATGTGGACGCCAAGAACCCCCACGGGAGAAACGGACAAGCGATAGCTCTGAACTATAAGGTTGAGGGCTGCAAGCCGAAGGACATGATCGGGATTCCGTGGATGCTGGCGTTCGCCCTTCGAGATGCCGGATGGTATTTGCGAAACGACATTATCTGGATGAAGGAAAACCCCATGCCCGAAAGCGTGAAAGACCGCTGCGCTCGGTGTTATGAGCATATTTTTCTCTTTTCCAAGTCTCGTAAGTACCACTTTGACTACAAGGCTATTTCAGAGCCGATTGCTCCGACAACGGCACAGCGGCTCAAGCGTGGTATCAGCGAAAAAAATAAGTATGGCAACGCCATTCCCGGTCAAGCACAGCAGCAGACCATCAACCGCCCTCGTCAGCATGGAGAGATCACAGAAGCGCAGATAAATCCTCTTCGCAACAAGCGTGATGTTTGGATCATCAATACTGTTCCCTTCAAGGGCGGTCACTACGCTGCTTATCCTCCGTTGCTGGTTGAGACCTGTCTTCTCGCCGGTTGTCCCGAAGGAGGTATCGTTCTCGATCCCTTCATGGGAAGTGGCACAACGGGTATGGTTGCCAAGCAGCTCAACCGCCACTATGTCGGGATTGAGCTGAACCCTGAGTACGCTGAGCTTGCCCACGCTCGGATAGGAGGCGAGATTTAATGCCCCGTGAGCAGTACAAACCTAAAGACAAGGTGGTCATGAGGATGACCAGAGAAGGCGCAGTCGAAGATAACCTTACGGAAGGTACATCCGAAAAAATATCCAATCGTCTTGAAGACGCCCAGCTCGTGAAGCCTCATGAACCCGATGCAACAGCTCATCCCGAAGAGCCGACAAAGCATAAACAGCCCTTGCCGGATGATATGAAGACGGAGCAGCAAGAGCAATCGTCTGATCAACCTCAGACGGAGTATAAGACCGAAGAGCTTCCGTTCAGCGATTCTCCTTCTCCTTCGCCAATCAGTGACAGCTATCATGCTGCACCGGCTGATCCCGGCGTGGCTGCGGTTAGGACTTCCATGACCAACTCAGCTCGTCGAACGCAAGCTGTGGAGGCTGTTGACGGAGAGGCAATCCTTAACAGGGCGGCTGAGACCGCAGCGGATAAGCCTCTTTCGGATGATAACACACCCACCACAGGTAAAATCCAACGACTTGAACGGAAGTCTGAAAAGGCACACGAGCGTCTGGACGCTGCCCGTGATAAGCTCCCCACGAAAAAGGTACTCAAGAAAGAGCGCATTTTCGATGATGAGACCGGCAAGGGTCATACCCGGCTTTTTTTCGAGGATGAAGTTAAGATGCCGAAGGGACAAAGCAAATTGAAGTTTGAGGTTGAAAAATCAGTCCGTAAGGCTGGTGATACCCTTGCTTCCGGCATCCACGGTAAAATCCACGAAGTTGAGCAGGACAACTCCGGTGTTGAGGCGGCACATCGAACGGAAATCGTTGCCGAAGCTGCCGCCCGACATTACAGCCATCACAGACAGAACAAAGCCAATAAGCCTTTTGAGAAGGTATCAAAGCTGGAACAGGAGGCTCAAGCCGCCGACAAAAAGCTGAACTTCGAGAAGGCTAAGCAGGAACATCCCGAAATGGGCAAGCAGCGTTCCAACATGAATAAGCACTACCAAAAGCAGCACATCAAGAAAGAATATGCTGCCGCCCGTAAAGCCGGGTCTCAGACCGCCTCTACCGCTACCAAGTCCACCGGTAAAAAGGTCACAGAAAAGGCTTCGGACAAATTCAAGGAGTTCATCTCTAAGAATAAGAAGGTGTTCATTTGGCTCGGTGTTGGTTTGATGCTTCTTGTTTTGCTGGCTGCTGGTATCAGCTCATGTACGGCAATGTTCTCCTCTACCGGCTCGGCGGTCATCGCTTCCTCTTATCTGAGCGAGGATGCAGCTATGCAAGGTGCTGAGCAGCAATACACCCAGATGGAAGCTGAGCTTCAAGAGATGCTGGACAACTACGAAGCCACCCACGACTATGACGAATACCACTTCGACTTGGATGAGATTGAACATGATCCCTATGTTCTCATATCCATCCTGTCTGCGCTCCACGAGGGCGAATGGACACTCTCAGAGGTGCAAGGTACGCTGGATATGCTTTTTAACAAGCAGTACATCCTCACAGAAGAGGTCATCGTTGAAACACGCTATCGTACCGAAACAGATACTTGGGAAGATGAAGAGGGTAACACTCACACAGACACTTATCAAGTCCCATACGACTACTATATCTGCAATGTGACGCTGGAAAACTTCAATCTGTCCCATGTGCCGGTATATATCATGTCGCAGGATCAGCTCTCCATGTACTCAACCTATATGGCGGCTGTCGGCAACCGTGAGGATCTGTTCCCCGGCTCAGAATATGTAGACAAGTACATCACGAACCCTCCGGCTGATTATGAGGTCAATCCGGCTTATCTGTCGGATGCCACCTTCGCCACACTCATAGAAGAGGCAGAGAAGTATCTGAACTACCCCTATGTTTGGGGCGGCTCAAGTCCTGCTACTTCTTTTGATTGTTCCGGCTTTGTGTCCTATGTTCTGACAAATAGCGGACTCGTAAACACGGGACGGTTAGGGGCGCAGGGACTTTACAATGTCTGTACTCCTGTTTCCTCAGCCGATGCGAAACCCGGCGATCTCATCTTTTTTGTCGGCACTTACGACACTCCCGGCGTTTCCCATGTGGGCATTTATGTCGGTGATGGGGTCATGTTGCACTGCGGCGATCCTATTCAGTATTCCTCTATCAACACCTCCTATTGGCAGTCTCACTTTTATGCCTTTGGGAGACCGAGCTACTAAGAAAGGAGAGGCTTATGAATCCGAAATATCAGAAGGTCTGCGCTGAAATTGCCAAGACCGAAAAGAAGGTCGAGGACCTTCAGGCGCAGCTCAGAGAGCTGTACGAGAAGAAAACGGAGCTGGAAAACCTTGAAATCATCAATACTGTTCGTGCTATGGTCATGGACAAGGATCAGATTATGGCGTTCCTGTCCAGCATGAAGGGCGGCAAGCCCTCTGCCCAGCCCACCACGCAGGAGGTGACGGACAATGACTAAGAATAAGGTATGCAGAACGCTTGCCGTTTTTGCCCTCAGCATGGTGATGCTGACCGGCTTCTCTGTACCGGCGTTTGCCTATGCGGATGACACGGATCAGAACCTCCCTGTTACAGAGGCAACGCAGCCGGAGGAAATGCCGGATGCTGAGCCGGAAGCCCCTCCGGTCATCTCTGCCGGTGAACCTATCGACGGCGAGGGCAATGCCTATACCCGTGACTTGCTCTACGACAAGGCTACCAATAAGCAGTTCATTACCATTCAGACCAAGGCTGGAAACACCTTTTATGTCGTGATCGACTACGATGCGCCCGTCAACGATGAAGAGGAACAGTACCAGACTTACTTCCTGAATATGGTCGATGAGAGCGATCTGCTTGCCCTTATGGATGAAGAGGCGGTTGCCGAGCTTACGACTTGCACTTGCGAAACGAAGTGCGAAGCCGGTGTAGTCAACACGGATTGCCCCGTGTGCAAAACCAATATGAGTGAGTGTGTCGGTGCGATCCCTGAGCCGGAAACCCCTGTGGACAATGAAGCCGAACAACCGGAAGAGCAGGAACAGCCGGAAAAGAAGTCCAATGTGGGTATGCTCATCGGTGTGGTTATTATTGCTGCCCTCGGCGGTGCGGCATATTACTACTTCAAGTTCGTGAAGGGTAAGCAGCAGAAGGACGAGGATTTGGACTTCTATGACGATGAAGGCTACGAAGAAGAGCCGTACATCAACGAGGATGCCGAACCGGAGTTCTCTGAGGATGAGGATGATCCCGACGCTGTGGAGAAAGACGAGAATATCTGAGGCGTGATTGCAGCCCCTTTCGCAAGGGAGGGGCTGTCCTCATCCCACTACGATTTCAAAGGAGGTATGTCTATTGATACTTGTTATTGCCGAAAAGCCCAGCGTTGCACAGTCCATCGCAAAGGTTTTGGGTGCAACCTCTCGAAAGGATGGCTATACGGAAGGCAACGGCTATATCGTCTCATGGTGCGTGGGGCATCTGGTAGGGCTTGCGGATGCAAGCTCGTATGATGAACGGTACTCCAAGTGGCGGTATGATGACCTTCCCATAATCCCGGAAGAATGGCTGTTCGATGTCCCGAAGGATAAGGTGCAGCAGTTCAATGTGCTGTGCGATCTCATGAAAGACAACCGTGTCTCTGAGCTGGTGTGTGCGACTGACGCAGGACGAGAAGGTGAGCTGATTTTCCGTCTGGTCTACAACAAAGCCGGATGCACCAAGCCCTTCAAGCGGCTTTGGATCAGCTCCCTTGAGGACAGTGCTATTCGTGAGGGCTTTCAGCATTTGAAGCCCGGTCATGAATATGACCGCTTATATAATGCAGCTCTCGCTCGGTCTAAAGCCGATTGGATCGTCGGCATCAACGGTACTCGCCTGTTCTCTACGCTCTATCACAAAAAGCTGGTCGTGGGGCGTGTGCAGACACCTACGCTGGCAATGCTGGTTGAGCGTGAGGGCAAGATCACCACATTCAAAAAGGAAAAATACTTCAATGTCCATGTTGAAAAGGACGGTCTGACCGCTGATCTTGAGAAAATCAAGTCGGAGGATGAGGCAAAAGCGATTGCAGCGGCTTGCGATAAAAAGCAAGCCGTCGTTTCTTCTCTCAAGCGTGAGACGAAAACCGCCAGCCCTCCGAAGCTTTATGATTTGACCACATTGCAGAGAGAGGCAAACCGATACTACGGTTTTACGGCACAGCAGACCCTCGATTTGGTACAGGCACTCTATGAGAAGAAGCTTCTGACCTACCCTCGAACCGATAGTCAGTTTATCACTGAGGACATGGAAGCTACCGCCCGTCAGGTAATCGGCGTTGTTCTTTCTAAGCTACCGATTTTTGAAGGTGTACGCTATGAGCCGGACATCCGGCGTGTGACCAACAATGAAAAAGTCACTGACCATCATGCGATCATTCCTACGGTGCAGCTCGAAAAGCAGGACATCTCCGAACTGCCGGCATCTGAGCAGAAAATCATCCGGCTTGTTGCGATGCGACTTCTGTCTGCCACCGGTGAGAAGCATATCTATGATGAAACCGCCGTCACACTCACTTGTGAGGGCAATGAGTTTAAGGCGAAGGGCAAAACCGTAGTTCAGAACGGCTGGAAAGGCATTGAACAGCTCTTTAAGGCTTCTCTCAAGAGCAAAGAAAAAGAGGAACCGGAAAAGGTGCTTCCTGCCGTAGCTGAAAATGACATTCTCAGCCCTGTGACTTCCAGCGTCACCGAGCATTTCACTTCGCCGCCAAAACCCTATACCGAGGACTCTTTGCTGTCGGCAATGGAGAATGCCGGAAACGAAGAATTTGAGGACGATACCGAGAAAAAAGGACTCGGCACTCCTGCCACTCGTGCCGGTATCATCGAAAAGCTGGTGAAATCCGGCTTCATTGAGCGAAAAGGGAAATCTCTTGTCCCGACTAAGGACGGCAACAATCTGGTGTGCGTCCTGCCTGAGCAGATCACCTCTCCGTCCATGACAGCAGAATGGGAAAACACCCTCATGCAGATTGAGCGTGGAGCTGCCGACGCTGGGAAGTTCCTTGACGGTATCATTGACATGACCTCTTCGCTGGTCAAGGCTTATCCCTTCCTGTCCGCTGCGGAAGCCAGCCGCTTTGAGAGTGAAAAGGAGACCATTGGAAAATGCCCTCGCTGCGGCTCTCCCGTGTATGTCGGAAAGGGTCGATTTTACTGCTCCAATCGTGAATGCTCCTTCTGCTTGTGGGAAGACAACAAATTCTTCTCTTCCAAGAAAAAGAAGCTGACAAAGAAAATCGCTACCGAGCTGCTTGATAAGGGCTGGTGCAAGGTCAAGGGTCTTTATACCCCGAAGAAGCCCCAGCTCTATGACGCTGTGATCCGGCTGGACGATACCGGAGGCAAGTATGTCAGCTTCAAAATGGAGTTTGATAAATAAGGAGGCGAAATATGGCTGAAAACAGAAATGCACAGCAAGTCCGTGAAATCACGGATAAGCTGGAACAGGGTATTCAGGAACTTTTTGAGTCCGAAAAGTACAAAGAGTATCTGAACACTATGTCGAAGTTCTATCGCTATTCGTTTAACAACACGCTGCTCATTGCGATGCAGAAACCGGAAGCTACTCTTATCGCAGGATATACCGCATGGCAGCGCAACTTTGACCGTCATGTGATGAAGGGCGAAAAGGGAATCCGCATCCTTGCTCCTGCACCGTATAAGGCGCAAGAAGAGCGTGAGAAGCTTGATCCTGCTACACAAATGCCTGTGCTGGATGCAGACGGCAAGCCGGTGAAGGAAGCTGTGGAGGTTATGCGCCCTGCCTTCAAGGTGGTGAGCGTATTCGATGTGTCTCAAACGGACGGCAAAGAGCTTCCCGATATTGCCGTTGATGAGCTGACCGGCAGCGTAGAAAACTACGCTGTCTTTTTTGAAGCTCTCAAACAGGAATCTCCTGTCCCCATTGCCTTTGAGGACATTCCCGGAGCAGCAAAGGGCTACTTCTCTCATGTTGAAAACCGCATCGCTATTCAAGAGGGTATGAGCGAAATCCAGACGGTCAAGACGGCTATCCACGAGATCGCCCACGCTAAGCTTCATGGCGATAATCAGCCCGAACCGGAGCCGACATGGAAAGTCGTGATGATCAGCGAGGGAGGGACAAAGAGAGATTTTTCTATCGGCTTCAAAACGGAGGCAGAGGCAATTTCCGCTGCTGAGGAAGCAGATTGGCACTTTGTCGATGAAAACTCTTTTGAATGGCAGCTCGAAGTTGAGGAAGACCTGTCTGCAATCCAGAAAATCCAGAAAGACAGGCACACTAAGGAGGTTGAAGCCGAAAGCGTTGCATATACCGTCTGCCAGCGGTACGGCATCGAGACATCCGATTACTCCTTCGGCTATATTGCCGGATGGTCTTCTGATAAGGAGACCAAAGAGCTGAAAAGTTCTCTTGAGCTGATCCGAAGCACTGCGGCTGAAATGATTGAGAGCATCGACGCCAAGGTGAAGGTGCTGATGGCTGAACATGAACAGGAAAACGCTCAAAAGTGGGATAAGGCTGTTGCGCTGGCATCCGAAGGGAAAGGCTTCATTGAGGTGCATGAGAGCGATGATGGCTTTGATTACTCTATCTACTCTACCGATATGAAGCTGCTTGACGGGGGCGTTTTAGAGGACACATCTCAGACGGCATACCAGATCGCCACTTCTCTCTGTGAGGAAAACGGCTTTGATAAGCCCAGCGTCGTGACTGACTACGATGCTTTTGAGGAACGGGTAGCTACTGCAAATGAGGTGCTGCCCTCTGTTCGTGATGTACCGGTCTACTTGGAGACAGCGAATTATGCCTATGAAGCCGGTGAGCTGGAGGCTTACAGAGCCTCCCGTGACGCAAATGTGGCGTGTGCTGAGGCTATCGAGACAGCGATCAACGGGAATTACTCTGACAACAGGCTTTCTTCGGAAGCTGCATTGTCCGATGTTCTTGAGCATTTCTCACCGGAACGAGTACAGTGCGTTCTCGCCAACACCATTCAGCAGAAAAACCATGATGGACGGCTTTCGCCTCAGATCAAAGAATGGGCAAGCGGTATCTCCGTTCCCCCGGATGACAGAACGGGCTTTCTCGTTGACACGGTGAATCCGGGGCTGCTCAACCTGTTCGCATCCAAGTTTGTAGAGCAACGAGAAACCGCTGAAAAGGCAGCTCCTACGGTTGCCGAGAATCGTGACCCGGAGGTCGTGGCGTGGGAGAAGGATGAAATCACTTCCTTCGAGGTGAAGGTTGTGGATGTAGATGTACCCGGCGCAGAAAAGGCAGATACCCCGACTGCTCCTAAGCACCGTCTGACCCCGGAAGAAAAACAGATCAAGGATGCTGTCATGGATAAACTCAAAGCGCAGATTGCCCATAACAATGACGGTATGCTTGCCTCCTATCGGGCTTCTGATCGCTCCTTTAAGGTTATGCTGCAATACGGGGTAAAGATTGAGGGCAATACCGTCACTCAGAACGGAGAGCTGCTGTTTGCAATTCATCGCCGTCATTCCTCCCGCAAGACTCAGGGCTGTTATCGTGAGTTGACCCCCACCCTTGAGTACATCAAACGAGATAAGGAGCAGGTTGCCAAGCAGGAGAAGCCCTCCATTCGGGAACAGCTCAAAGCTGCCAAAGCACAGACAGAACGGAAAGCTCCCGCCAAGAGCAAAAGCCGTGATATGGGATTGGAGTGATGGAAGGGATGAAGAAATATGTGGATGTTGACCTTGTAGCCGAGTTGTCAAAGCTGGTCGATGCTCATGTGAAGCACTACAAGGAAGACTTTGACCTTGACCGAAAAATCCTTGCCAGAGCCGCAAACGCCGATCTGCCGGAAGATAAGACCCTCATCTGGTTTTGCCGTGAGAGTGGTACGCACTGCCTTAGAGAGAGCCAAGCTTTCGTCCGAGATACTCGTGAGCATATCACGCTACGCTTTTATGCCGAACAATCCGGCGAGGACATCACCGCCCGGATCGTTGTCCCTAAATCGGTCAAGGGGGATAAGGTCATTGGTGATATGTATGAGGTGAGGTTTAAGGATCTGGCGTGGAAGGTGGCGCAGGACTCCGTTGAAGCTGTTTCCAATCGGCTCACCTTTGAGGACGGAACAGTTCATGATGTTCCTTTCTCGCAGAGCCTTCGGCAAGCCGAGCTTTTGGCTGAGGAACATGGAAAACTTCTGACTATACACGCCATACCTTCGGATATAACGGCTTTGTCCGAGCTGCTTACTCAGCAAAGACAACGCAGAGAAAAGCTGCCGGTGGCTGCACAGGAAGAAAAGCTTGCCCCTCTGCCGGTAGCAGAGCTGCGGAAGTATGAGGCTATCAAGCAGGACAAGCCTGACACTCTGGTCTGCTTTGCCCAGAACAGCTATTTCGAGCTGTACGGCGAGGATGCGAAGAAAGCTGCTACGATCCTTGACACAAAGGTGTTGGAAAAGAAAATCCGTGGTCATTCGCCTATGCCTGTTACCGGCTTTAAGGAGGAAGCATGGGTGGCGGCTTCCAAGCGGCTTTGGAAAGCCGGAAACGATGTCTTTATGGCAAAAGACGGAGAGGTGTTCAAGGAGCTGAAAGCCGCCGACTTTATCCCGATTGGAGCAGAACTTCGAGTTGACGGTATTCTGAGCCGTGTCGAAAAGGTGGATTTTGCGGCTGATCGGGTAACGCTGACCAACATTGAACGCCCGGACAATCCGATTGTGTACAGCGAAACCGTTGATTATGTCCGTAGCTCTGTTGAGGAAGCAGGACTGAAAATCTATGAGGCACAGGACAGGACGGAAAAGAAGCCCTCGTCTATTAGAGACAAATTGAAGGCAGCTCAGAAGGAAGCCGCTGCGAAGCCCCACCACACCGTCAAGAAAAATCAGGAAAGGGAGATATGAATGAAGCTGTTTACCGTTGAAGAAACCAACTTTATGAGCTACTTTGACACATCCAGCCGTCAAGCACTCATCCATGATATGTCGAACACGCCTCTGAACGATCTTGGAGAGGAAATGTCGGAGATGCTGTATCGGCTGGTCAAGCAGCTCGAAACCATGACTGACGAAGAGTTCTCTCAGGTGTCCATTATGCCTGATGAGTACCTGGACTAAGGAAGGAGGATGCGTATGCCCGTATTGGATGGTAACTTTGAAGCCTTTGTCACCAACCTCGGCAAGTACAATGAAGGTGCGCTTGTCGGTGAGTGGGTCAAGTTCCCCACAACCGAAGAGGAAATGCAGAAGGTCTTTGAGCGCATTGGGATCGGCACGAAGGATGAGTTCGGACAGGTCTATGAGGAATGGTTCATCACCGACTACGAATGCCCCGTACATGGGGTGTATGATATGCTCGGTGAGTATGAGAGCCTTGATAAGCTCAACTATCTTGCCTCCCGTATCGAAGAGATGGACAAGTGGGAACAGGAAAAGTTCGCTGCCATTATGGAGAGTGGCTGCGATCAGGTAAGCGACATCGACAATCTCATTAACCTGACCTACAATCTGGACAACTACGATTTCCTGCCCGACATCACTGATGAATCCGATCTCGGCTATTACTATGTGCATGAAGCCGGTATCTACTCCGAAAAGGATCTCGGACCTCTCGCAAACTATATCGACTATGAGCGTTTTGGTCGTGACATTGCGATGGATGAGAACGGGCGGTTTACCGATGAGGGCTACATTCGCAACACCGGCGATAGCTGGGATCGCTACTTTGACGGCTCTCTCGAAGACATCCCGGATGAGTACCGTATTAGCGGCTCTGGCTCTGAGCAGGAAAGGGATAGCACTATCACTGTTCTTGTTGTTGAGCCGGGAAAAGAGCCTTATGAAAAGGAAATCGACTCCGGTCTCTCGTCCTTGCAGCATGAAGTGGGAGGCTATATTCAGGCGGTTTACCCCTACGAAGAGCCGGTTGCCATTATCTGTAATGAAGAAGGCAAGTTTGAAGGTTTGCCTCTCAATCGTGCTTTGCGTGATGATGACGGTGACATCTATGACATCGTTGCCGGTACTTTTCTCGTTGTGGGGCTGACCGATGACAGCTTTGGCTCTCTGACACCTGAGCAGATGCAGCAGTTCACGGAACGCTTCAAAACGCCTGAGCAGTTTGCAAAGCTCGGAGACCGTATCGTTGCCATTCCGATGATCTCCGAAGAGCAGCAGAAGCATCAGGCTGCGGAGCAGAAGGATTTTGAGGTGAACAGGGACACCTCCGGTCTGGCTGTTGCCGGTCATGTCGGCACATGGCACACGATTGACCACAAGGAAGTTGACGGACACACTTTCTGGCTGATGGAGCATGATACCTACGGGGACGATGCTGCTTGCATTATCGTCGATAATCACGGGAAGCTCTCTCTGGCAAATATCTATGACGGCTTTGATGAGCATACCGTTGATCTTCTCCGGCAGGAGGTCATGCCGGTTGACCGGATGCCCGATGACAGTATCTCTGTTGAAGAAATGAAGGAATACGGCTATGGCTGGGGCGGTATGCTCCCCATGCGTGAGGATGCCGCAGCGGAGGTCATGAAGTCCTGCACCGTATACCGCCTCTATGGTGACGATAGCGAGGGTATGGTCTTGGATGCCAATGAGCTGAAAGATCATGCCGCCAAGGGCGGTATCTTCGGGGTGGAGAAGGTTGAGTGGAAAGCTCATCTGGAACAGGAAAATCCTCTCAAGGCAGCGGAAATGTCGATGGAAGACGATTACGGCATGATCGACGGTATCATCAACAACGGCAGCAAGGAGACCGGCGAAAAGTCTTCCGAGAAGGGCGGCAAGTCCTCTATCATGGACAGGCTCAAGGCTGCGAAGTCTGAGCCGCCGCAGGACAAGGCTGCGCCCCACAAGGAAAGGAAAAGTGAGCGTGATTTATGAGCAAAAGCCAGAAGTGGAAGCTTGAGTGGAGCTTCTTCTTAGATGAAGACGGGAGGCGCAAGTACAACGCTCAGTGCCGCCGCTGCATCAGGCAGTGCAAGCAGAGCTTTCGGGCTGAGATCGTCGCTTGCCCCTTCTACTTCTCGAAGCGGTCAGACAGAGAGGAAAATGTGTCGGGATAAAGGTCGAAAAAGCCGGTTTTTATTCTCTGTAAACCCTCCGAAAGAGTAGCCCCGTATGTTTTCCCGTCCGAGGTGGTTCGCCTCTTAATGTCGGGATAAAGGTCGAAAATCAACACTTTTTTCATTACAGCAAGAGCCTCAGTCGATGCCCTTTTTCGGGGTGTCGGCTGAGGCTCTTTTTTTGTTTACAGCAGATCGTTCAGAAGGTTCATGCACTTGACTTTCTGTTGGAGATTTGCGCTGCCATAGACATTCAGCGTGAAGGACACATTTTTATGCCCTAAAATCTCCGAAAGAGATTTAATGTCAAACTCCGGTATCTCGATTGCCCGTACTGCGAAAGTATGCCGGATTTCATGGAACTTCACCTTTTGCAGCCCATTTCGTTTCAGAAAACGGGAAAAGAACTGTCGGTAGGTGCGAGGCTCTGTCGGCTTTGTCTTGCCGGTCAAGAAGTAGTGATTGGGGTTTTCTGTGTAGAACTTCTTGATAATGTTCATCAGCAGAGACGGTACGGGAATTGTCCGAGCTGATGTTTTGGTTTTCGGCGGTCCTATGTGCAGATAGGACTCCCCCTTCTTCTTGTCGTAGATACGCTGGACAGTTTTGTTGATGCTGATGGTTTTATCCGTCAGCGAGATGTCCTTCATCTGCAAGCCGCAGAGTTCACCGATCCGCACACCGGTAAATAGTGCAATGAGTATGCCAGCGGTCTTCCTGTTCAGGTTCATGTAGATGCACTGAATTAGAGCTTGCTCTTGATCCTTGGACAGAGAAACCACCTTTTTGATGCCCAGCTCTTTGGGGTATTCAATCAAATCCCAGTTGAGCAGCGGTATCGCCCGTTCCTTGTAGGCATACTCCATAGCGAGGCGAAGCACCAGAATGACATCTCGAATGGTCTTCACTGTGAGACCACCGGACTTGTCCAGACGCCCAGACTCATAGAGATACGATATGTAGCTCTGAATATCCGGCTCGGTGATGCTGCCGATCTTCCGCTTGCCGAAGTAGGGGATCAAATGGTTTTCGGCTATCAGCGTGAAGCTGGCATGGGTTGACGGTGTGATCATTGGCTTCTTCTGGTTTAGCCAAGTGTTCAGCAGCGTCTTGAATTGTGTATTGTTAGTCATATAGACCACCTCCACGACTATTATCCTGTGGAGGACGAGGATGTGCGTTTCCATCCTCAAGTAACGGTCTCGAAAAGCGTCCGAAGCTACGCTTTCCGGGCTTTGATGAGCCGTATGTATTACAGCGCATCGGGGACATATACGCTGAGCGCAGTGAGCGTGGAGCTGCTGATATGGAATTGCTTTCTGTCACAATGAATGGTGGTGTAATACAGCGTTCCGAAATCGAGGGGAAAGACAACTCAAGCGAGGATAAAAGCAACTACAAGGTTGTACGCAAGGGAGATATGGTTTATAACTCGATGAGAATGTGGCAAGGAGCGAACGGTGTGTCCTCTTATGACGGTATTGTCAGCCCTGCCTACACTGTCCTCACGGCAAAGGTCTCTATCTGCAATGAGTATTTTGCAGCTCTTTTCAAGAACTATAAACTGATCAACGAGTTTAGAAAGAACTCACAGGGGATGACCTCCGATACATGGAACTTGAAATATCCGCAAATAGAAACAATCAAGGTATATTTGCCGGAAGTTGCGGAGCAGGAAAAAGTAGCCTCCATGCTTGTTACCCTCGACAAGAGAATCGCAGCACAGGCAACACTTGTCGAACAGCTCAAGAAGTATAAAAGAGGTGTCGTTCGTAGTCTTTTGTCACCGGAGAACTGCAAGCTAAAAAATGCAAAATGGAATCGTGACACCATAGGCAATCTTGGCTCATTTATCAAGGGTGCGCCATTATCAAAGGCTGATATTTCCGAAACGGGTACTCCATTTATTCTGTACGGAGAGCTATACACAACTTACCATGAGGTCATTACTTCTGTTGTAAGGAAAACAGAGGCAGAAGTAGATTCTGTGTATCGGAGCATTGTAGGCGATGTGCTTATACCTACTTCTGGTGAAACACCGGAAGAAATCTCCACCGCCTCGTGTGTTATGCTGCCCGGAGTTATCCTTGCCGGTGACTTGAACATTTTCCGCAGTTCCAAGGTGGACGGAAGAATAATGAGCTATATACTCAATCACATTGTAAATGGGAGTATTGCTCGTGTTGCACAGGGCAAGTCCATCGTTCATGTACAAGCAAGCGAAATCGCCAAGATAGAAATATCATATCCTGATCCTGAGACGCAAGACCGCATAGTTGGAGTTCTTGAGGCTATCAGCAGTCGTGTTCAGTATTGCGAGAAGGAATTGGACAATCTCACAAGACTGCGCAGTTCTCTGTTGCAGCAGCTCTTCATATAAAGAGCTGCTGCAAGAACGCTGCCCTCGCATCAGTTAGGGCTTTGACTTGCTGCTCTTCATGGACAATGCGAAGATCCAGTGAATATAGCATTGATGCAATCCGTCTCTGATCACCCTCGTTAGGTATATGAACACTAACTTTAACCAGCTCTCCTTTGCTGATTGAAGACACCTTTGTCCCTTGCACCAGAGGATATATTTGCGCCCTGAACAGCGAGGAATTGAAGTAGTACCCAAGGTACATAGGCTGGAACTTCTTGAACGGGCGACAAGGAATGGTGTGCAATCCTGATAATACGGACACCCCATTCACTCCGATGATTTCTGTCGCTTTTCCTACGGAGTAGTCTTCCGCTGTATCAGCAAACACAACATCGCCATCACAAAGATAGCTTGTACGAGAAAACTTTTGCAAATCATTAGACGGCTTAATATACGGAGGCATATCTGTCGCAATATTTACGACTGCTCCATATTTAATCAGCACATCTCCGTAGTGTATGTTCTGAACGGAGCTGGGTTTGTCGGTCAATTCTTCCCGTGAAAAGGTATTGTTCTGTAACAACTCAAACGCTTCACCAAACTTAACAATAACGCAGTCTGGACTCTGCGCAATTTGGGCGAACAGGGTGTCTGATAGTCCTCTTTTATACTTCTTGAGGGCTTCAACCAAAGCACGCTGTTTGTCGATCCTAAGCTCTATGGCATTGAGAAACGAAGCAATTCTGTCTTGCTCCTTTGCAGTGGGAACATTTATAGGCATTGCAAAAAAAGTGTCATCTTTGATGCTCACCCTGTCATGCCTCGCACCGCTGTCACCGGACATATAGATATACCTATGCCATGCTGACGAACGGAAGTACCACTCAAAAAAAAGAGGGTTGATCTCCTGCTTTGCTCGAAAGCACAGATACAATGGGGACACTATTCCAGCTTCGGGATATTTATAGCTGCTTATGGGACCGTAGGGCGCATCAGCGGATTTCCGAGGGTTATAAACAAAGTCGTTTGTTTCGATAATGTAGTACCCGTCTGTATTATCGCTGTTGGCGATGTCCTTATCAAAATAGTCACGCTGCGGAATAAGCCCCTGTTTTGCTGAATTGCAGATTACATTTGTTATTGCACCATCAGTATTTTTCTTGATGTTCTTGGCAAAATAGTCTGAAAGGAGTGCTGGATTCCACGGCTCATCAAAGCCCGGAAAGCGTAGCTTCGGACGCTTTTCGAGACCGTTACTTGAGGTCTATTATCCAATCGAATAGTAGCAAGAACTTAAAGCAAAATCCCTTGCAGTAGCAGAGAGTTTCCGCTACTGCAAGGGATTTTCGTCTTTGAAATAGCATTTCTGCGCACTTAGTCAGAAGTATAAAAGAGGTGTCATACAGAGGATATTCCGCAATATGTCTGTGGTTTCCTCATCAGGTTTTGAGACGGTGCGACTATCCGCTATTTTTAAGAAAGTTTCTCGGAGAAATAGCAAGGGTGAAATTAAAAATGTCATCACAAACTCCGCAGAGTATGGCTTGATCCCACAACGGGACTTCTTTGACAAAGATATTGCGGTTGATGGAAACACAGCTAATTACTATGTTATTGAGCATGGGGACTTTGTTTATAATCCGAGAAAGTCTATCACAGCTCCATACGGTCCTTTCAATCGCTATGAGCGAGAAGAAAAGGGCATAATTTCTCCTTTGTATACCTGTCTTGTCTTACAGGCAGACATAGAGCCCAACTATCTTGCATGGTATTTTAAGAGTGACGCTTGGTATCGGTACATCTATGACAACGGCTCTCAAGGAGTTCGTCATGACAGAGTTTCCATGACAGATGATCTGTTGATGGGAATACCGGTCACTATTCCATCCAAAGATACTCAGATTAGAATAGCTAATATCCTCGACGGCTTAGAAAAACGACTTAAAACAGAGCTATCTCAATATGAATGTCTTAAAACTATTCGAGAGTCACTGTTGCAGCAGCTCTTCATATAAAGAGCTGCTGCATGAGACCGTTCCGCAGTCCAATCAATTTGTCTAACTCTTCTTGAGCTTTGACAAGCTTGTCATGAACTCGTGAAAGGAAAGCGGCGATTTGAGCCTGTTCTTCAATATCACTCGGGAGTATATGAACTGTATCAAAAAAACCGTCAGTAGGAACATTAAGCAAGCCGTGGTTTCTCGCCCCTTCTGCGCAGATTTCATTTATAGCCCTATGCCATTGAGATGACTCAAAATACCATTTCGCACAGTCACTCAGCACAACCTCTTCCCTAATAGCAAAGCAAAGATAAAGAGTAGATACAGCTCCTTCATCGTATAGCTCAAGTCTTTTGATTGAACCGAACGGATAATCATTTGAGGTGCTTCTATTATAAGCGTACTCACCTTTATAAAGCAGATAGTACCCGGACATATCTGAGCTTGCAACAACTTTTGAAAAGAAATTTCTCTGATCAATCAACCCATATTGCGCAGATATGGTCAGTGGAATATCTGTTGCTCCATTATTCTTCCTTGTAATTCGTGTCGCAAAATCACTGAGCTTAAAAGCAGTCCATTCAGATTGTCCTGCTTTCGGAACGAAACGAAGTTTGCGAGAAAAAACAGCTTCAAAGACACCTCTTTTATACTTCTTGAGAGCCTCCACAAGTTTTTCCTGTTTGTCTATCCGTTGGTCTAAAGTTTGAACAAGGGAAGATATGCGTATTTGCTCAGCTTTCGATGGAAGCCAGCATTGAATGGAGAGGAAATCTTCTGGTGAAACTGCCATCCTCTCATATACTGTTCCTTGTTGAAACCGAAGCGCACGATTTATGAAATCCCATCGTGTAAGATTAGCTCCAAGGAAATCAACATCTACATCCTTATCAATCTCAAAAGTAATGTATATGGGAGAAAATATGGCATCACCATATTTGTTAAGACATATCACACCGAATTTGAGATTCGCTGGATTATAACATAAATCATTGTAATGGGTTACTTTGTACTTCTTATTTTCGGTTGATACCAAAAAATCCCTGTCATATCGGGCTGTTTTCCCATATATGCCCTCTTTTGAGAGCGTAGCGTGTTCATAAGAGCCGTCTTTTTCAGAATATTCATTCCTCTCTTGGAGAATGCTACCAAGAGCAACTACCTTCCACGGCTCATCAAAGCCCGGAAAGCGTAGCTTCGGACGCTTTTCGAGACCGTTACTTGAGGATACATTTGCCATAATTATTCGCCCTCCACATCAAACGGGAAATCAAGTCCCAGCTCGTCGAAAAACGGTTTCAGCTCTGCATCAATGCCCTTAATTTCACTTTGGAGCTGACGGATCTCCGCAGCCACTTGGTTCAGGTCAATCTCTTCCTCCGGCTCGAAAGTGTCCACATACCGGGGGATGTTAAGGTTGAAGCCGTTCTCTTCAATCTCCTGCATGGTAGCAACATGGGCATACTTGTCTACATCCTCACGACGCTCATAGGTTTCGACGATCTTGTCGATGTCGCACTCACGAAGGATGTTCTGGTTCTTTCCGGCTTCAAACTCACCGGAGGCATCAATGAACAAGATATTGTCAGAATTGCCGTTGCGCTCTCGCTTGAGGACGAGGACACATACCGGAATACCTGTGCCGAAGAAGAGGTTGGCAGGGAGACCGATCACTGCATCCAGAACATTCAACTTCTGAATGAGATGCTTGCGGATAACCTCTTCCGCTGCGCCACGGAACAGAACGCCATGAGGCAGCAGCACAACAGCTCGTCCGTCTTCATCCATGTGATGTACCATGTGCTGAACGAAGGCAAAGTCAGCCTTGCTCTTCGGGGCAAGCTTGCCGTACTCATTGAAACGGGGGTCTTCCATGAAGCTAAGATCGCCAGACCACTTAGCGGAGTACGGAGGATTGGCAACCTGAACACGGAACTTCATATCACCGAAGTAGTCATGCTCCAAAGTGTCCCCATTGTAGATATTGAAATTGCGGTAGGGGATGCCACGGAGAATCATGTTCATTCGAGCAAGGTTGTAGGTGGTGGAAGTAAGCTCCTGTCCGTAGTAGTTGCGTACATTTGCATAGTTTTTGAGACGCAGCAGAAGAGAGCCAGAGCCACAAGTAGGGTCGGCTGCATCCTTAACATCGGTCAGTCCAAGGCAAGCCAGACGGCAAAGCAGCTCGGCAGGACCTGAAGGAGTATAGAACTCGCCCGCCTTCTTACCGGCTGTTGCTGCGAATTGTCCGATTAGATACTCATAGGCATTGCCAAGAACATCAATCTTCGTGTCTTCTACACCGAAGTTGATCTCGTCCAGAGAGGCAATGATTTTCGCCATAACAGCACTTCTGTCTTTGACAGTGTGACCCAGCTTTGTAGAATCGAGCTGCATATCGGAGAACAGCCCTTCAAAATCATATTGAGAATCGTTGCCAATGGTGGACTCCATGAGGGCATTGATAGCCTTCTGCAAGAACTCAATGTCAAAAGAACGGTTCTCGACCATCTTGACCATCTTGCGGAACAGGAACTGCGGCTCAATAATAAAGCCCAAGTCCCGAAGAGCCTCTTCCACAACGGCAGTTTTGTATTCTTCATCAGCCCAAGCGTCCTCATAGCTGATTTCATCATCTTTCAGCAGATTAGTCATATACTTCTCGGTGCGATCCGAAAGGTAATAGTAGAAAATCATGCCCAAGATATAGTTCTTAAACTCGTATGCTTCCATGTTGCCACGGAGAGCGTTTGCCATAGCCCAGAGCTTATTGCAAAGCTCTTTCTGGTGCGCCTGAATACTGTTGTCCATTTCACATTCTCCTTATTGAAATTTCTCGGTGTGCTGCCGGATGAAGTCTACGATCCTGTTGACCAGAGAGCGTTTTTTCAGCAGCGGCATCGGTTTGTCGATACGATCACGGATGTTACCGGCATCCATCGTGCCGGAGAACTCATATTCTGAGATGAAGTCGGTCAGCATGGTGGGGTCGATTTCCTCTGTACTTGCAAAGGCAACGATTTCTTCACGCTTTGCTTCGTTCTCGAAGTCGTTGTAGGCTGCGTCGATTTCATCTGCACTTTCCAGCCCCACAACAACACGGTCTAAGAAGGCTTGCAGTATCTCTACCTTGCGGAGCAACTGCGGATTGTCGGTTCTGCCCAGTTCTTCCTTGATGTGCTTAATATCATAGTCCTTCTGCTTGGCATCATCAAAGTGGATATTGCGGATAAGGTTCATGATGTAAGCAACATTGATCCTGTCGCTCTCCATCAGCTCAATGCAGAAGTCCACATCGTTCAGTACGGAGACAACCTCTTTGTCGGTCTTTTGCTTGGCATAGAGCATCAGATATTTGCTCTTGTAGTCTTGATACTCCTGCTCATTCATGATGAGTGCATCTTGGTCGAAACTGAACTCAATGAAGGTTTGAAGCGATTGCAGATATTTGGTCAGCTCCCGGAAAGTGACTACAAACAGCTTTTGATCGTCCTCGTTCTGCATGGTGTCGATGTCAGCCGGTGTCTGAGCGATCTGCTTTAACCGAGTGACCATCTCATTGAATTTCTCGACAAAATAGGGATAGTCGGGAACAACAATGCCGGAGGTATCGTGGCTCTGAGAAAACAGGGTGAGCGCATCGTCTGTCCTCTTTTTCAGATTGCGGTAGCAGATGATGATACCGAAGGGCTTTGTCTCCTTCTCGACACGGTTTGTTCTGGAATAGGCTTGCAGCAGGTCATGGTATTTCAAATCCTTATCCACATAAAGGACGGATAACTGCTTGCTGTCAAAACCGGTGAGGAACATATTGACCACGATTAGGATGTCAAGGGACTTGGTTTTCTTTCCCTTCACACGATCCGAAATATCTTTGTGGTAAGCGGCAAAGGTATCTGTCGAGAAGTTAGTGCTGTACTTGTCGTTATAGTCCTTGATGATCCGTTCCAGAGCGTCCCGGCTATGCTCGTCCTTACCCTCAGCCTCTTCGTTCTGCCCGTAAGAGAAGATACCGCTGATGTTCAAGTCATGCTTAATCTTCTTGAAGATGTCATAGTATTTGACAAGAGCTTCAATCGAAGAGACGGCGAAGATGGCTGTGTACTGTCCGTTCCTGGTCTTCGCTTTGTGGTTCTGGACAATGTGGTTGGCGATCAGCGACATCCGTTCCTCTGACATATAGAGTTCGCCTATGTCAATCGCATCTGCCATTGTGGGGTCATCCCAGTCAAAATCACCTTCCATCGTTTTGATGTACTCGATATGGAAGCCGAGAACATTGTTGTCGAAGATAGCGTCCTTGATGAGATAGTTATGTACGCATTCTCCGAAGAGCATTTCTGTGGTCTGTGTGATTTTTCCCTCTGTCTTTCCGTTGACCTCAAAACGAGGTGTGCCGGTAAAGCCGAAGAACTGTGCCTTCTGGAAATGACGCACGATGTCCTTGTGCATATCTCCGAACTGACTGCGGTGACACTCGTCGATGATGAAGACTACCTTCTCGTCCTTGTAGGCATCCATTATTTTAGCGTACTGAGGACGCTTCACAGCGTTCGCCATTTTCTGCATCGTCGTAACGATGAGCTGCCGGTTTTTGTCCTGCATCTGCTTTACAAGTACATCGGTGCGGTCAGTGGCATCAACAGAGCCGTTTTCAAACTTGTTAAACTCTTCTGTGGTCTGAGAGTCCAAGTCCTTCCGGTCTACAAGGAAGATGACCTTTTTGATATTGGGGTTGGCTGCGAGGATCTGCGCCGTCTTAAAGGAGGTCAGCGTCTTTCCTGCGCCGGTTGTGTGCCAAACATAAGCGTTTCGATTGGTGAGGGTGGCTTGCCGAACAAGAGCCTCTACCGCATATACCTGATAGGGGCGCATCACCATGAGCAGCTTGTCCGTGTCATTCAAGATGGTGTATCTCGTCAGCATCTTGATGATATGATCTCTGGCAAGGAAGGAGATAGAGAACTCTTTCAGATTGGTGATACGCACATTGTTGAAGTCCGTCCAGAAGAAAGCAAGGCTGTGCAGCATATCTCTGTCCGAGTTGGCGAAGTATTTTGTATCAACGCCATTGGACACAACGAAGAGCTGAATGAAGTGGTACAGCCCGTTGTACGAGTGCTTCTTATAGCGCATTACTTGGTTGACGGCTTCTCGAATATCTATGCCACGCCGCTTCAACTCCACTTGGATGAGGGGAAGCCCGTTGACAAGGATGGTCACATCATAGCGATTGACATATTTACCGACAACGGTAGTCTGATTGGTCACTTGGAAAATGTTCTTTGTGTGGTCGGCATCGAAGAAGGAAAGATAAACCTTTGTTCCGTCCTCACGCTCCAACACGAACTTATCTCGAAGGATTTTTGCGCTCTGGAAAACGGATTTTCCGAGCATGATGTTGAACACTCGCTCCCATTCCTTCGATGTCAAAGGGTGATCGAGCTTCGCCGCATTGAAGGCTGCAAACTGTGTTTTGAAGTTCTCTACCAGAGCGTCATAGTCTGGTATGGAGACGCTGGTATAGCCCTGTTTATTGAGCTGTTCTATAAACTGTTGCTCAAGGGCTGCTTCGCTTTGGTACGCCATATCTTCAACTCCTATACTTGAGGATCGTTTTATAGTAGAGTGCGCTACGGCACGATCTATTTCTTCATTTTAATCTTAGCAGAAAGGGTGTACGAAAAAACGGACTCAGTCGGTTTCGACACGCACTGCTTCGCAGATGTCTCCAATATCACAGTTCAGATAATCACATATCCTAAGCAGAACGGATAAGGAGACCTCTTCTCCCTTATTAAGCTTACTCATTGTTCCGGCAGCTATCCCTAAATCACGCCTCATTTGAACCTTTGTTATATCCCGTTGGATAAGCTGCATCCAGAGTTTCTTGTAGCTTATTCTCATACTAACACCTCTTGCTATTTTGCGTGTTGACAACTTATAAAAACTCAACCTACATTATAGCAGAAAAAGTCGAAACATTCAACGGAACGCTTCAAATCTTAATGAAAAAGTTTCAAGAACTCGACTTTTGGAAGTAACGAAGAAGCCTGAGCGTTTGAAACTCAGGCTCAGTCCTATGGTCTTACTCTACGCCCGTTTCGGATGATAGCGTGAGTGTAATATTCCATGCGTAACTGTATCTCACGCCCCCGGCTGTTGATGAAGAAAGCAATGTCATCGGCATACTGTATCAGCTCTTTCAGGAAGCCCATACAGGCACAACCGTCAAAAAAATAATCCACGGTGATATTCGTGTCGTGTTCAATTATCTCTGCGTCTATTTCGTACATCTCCGATACTTCGATAGCCCGTTTTACAAATTCATTTGCTGGTTTCACTCTCTCCGGCAAGAGCCAATAGACGGTATCTTTGTATACCCGTTTCATGAACTCATCAAAGGATGGTGCTGAATGCTCGTTATCGTCAAACAGGTATTCTGCTCCTGCCAATGCTTCCATTTCATCAAGATCAATGTCTGGATAAGTCTTTTGGTAAATCACCTTTCTTTTCATTTGTCTCCCCCAGATTGACGATGGTCAATCCTTTCTTAACTGCTCTCGCATAAGTCTGTGCTGCGCCGCCCCAGTCGTGGGTAACATAGCAAAGAGCAAACGCAGAGTTATCAACAAGGTACTTGTTTCTCGCTGGAATGGCTGCTTTGAAATGGTATTTCTCAAAGCCTTCGGGGTAAATTATAGAATCATAATATTCCTTTTCGAGAATGCTGAAAGTGAGGTACGGAATGACAAGGTAGTTGTGGATGAAGGGGTAATCCTTTTTCAAATCATACACGGCTCTTGCGCACATCCAATCGAATGATCCCATGCCGCCGCTGAGAAAGTCGGTTACTCCTGCTTGAATTAGCTTTTTAATTTCTTCTCGAACAAGCTCTTTGGTTATGCCGTAGCATTGCTTGTGTCCTATGAATGTTGCAGTCTGTTCCCTTGCCATTGAATACACCTCTTCAATATATGAGTATACCGGAAAACGATGAATAAATCAACGCTATCAGCGTTGTTATCTTCCTGACTGAATGTGTATGAGTTCGTTCGTTTCACCTATACTATTAGTGTGTCTGAAACGCTGATTGGAGGTGTCGCAGTGGAACTCAATTCAATCGGCAGAAATATACGCAAGTATCGTTTGATGAAGAAACTTCGCCAAGAGGATCTTGCGGAAAAGGCTGATTTAAGCATCAACTATGTGGGTGCGATAGAGAGGGGCGAAAAGCTGCCATCCCTCGAAACATTGATCGTAATTATCAACGCTCTCGAAGTGACGGCAGACATGATCCTTGCTGATGTGATAGACAACGGGTATACCGTAAAAGACTCACTTTTAGCGGAGAAATTGGATAAGCTGTCTGTTGAGGATAGAACGAGAATTTATGATGTCATCGACGCAATGGTTAAGCACTCTATTCAGGTCAAGCCATAAGCCGGAAAGAAAATAGCTCATCGAAAACTGTGCTGGTTTTCGATGAGCTTTCTTTTTTTATTCGATTTCGCTGCTTAGGGTTTTCTCTCGTTCCTGCGTGGCGGTAGGGCTTAGGAAGTCATCGACATTCGCCTTCATCGTGTCGATGATCCGTGTCTCTTTTCTGAGCCGTGTCCGTTCGTCATATAGACGCTGCTGCTCTTCAAGTAGCTGTTGCTGTTCGGTTTGCAGAGACTTCAAGCTGGGAAGTTTCTTGTCTCTTTGAATGGCAAGGAGAGTGCTTTTGGCTGCTTCAAAAATCACCAGCTCTGCCTCATGCTTTGACCGGAAAGCTTTCTTGTCCTTTGCCTTCGTGTAGGCATCATAGACCGGTTTAAGCTTCTGGTAGTTGGAGATGTTTTTGATAAGCGGCTGCACCTCACGCAGACGGGCTTCGACACGCTTTAGCTCCGTCCCGGTTCGTGCATAGGAGCTATGGACATCCTCAACTTTTCGCTCAAGGTCTGCATATTCCAGAAGGTTGTTCTCGGTGAGATAGTTGAGCGTTCTGGCAGCTTCTTTGAGAATGCTGAGCTTGGCTTTATGCTCATAGCCCTTGCTGTCAATGAGCTTAATGCGCTCTTGAATATCACTGATAAGGGACACATACTTCTTGCCGGTCTGCATCTGCCTCTTACGGGGATTGCGACCTTGAATGCGTTCCTTAATTCGTTCTTCGGTGTAGTTCTCACCGATGGTTTTTGCACGAGTGAAACGCTCTTGCCCGGTGGCTCGGAAGGAAATGTATTTGCCGGTTTTGATTTCATATCCGGCTTCCTGCATCAGCTTCAAAAACTCATCATAGTTCTTCGCTGTGATGATGCAGCGGTCAATGGTCTGCTTGAGCTTTTGCTTCCAGCTCGTACCTCGTTTAGCTTCGGTGTACTCCTTGTAGTCCATACCTTTTCCCTGTGAGGGAGGGATCACAGATAGCCCGTGTTCCTTGCATATCTCATCACTGAGCTGGCGCATTTCACGGTAGGTTCGCTTATTGCTGCGATAGGCATGATAGTCTACATAGTTGACAGCATTGAAGATGATGTGATTATGGCAATGCCCCTTATCTATGTGGGTGGCGATCACATACTCGTACTTGCCTTTGAGCCATTCATCTGCAAACTGTTTTCCGATCTCGTGGGCAATATCTGGCGATACTTCACCAACATCAAAGGATTGAATGAGGTGACGGGCAATCACCTTTGGCATCTGCATTCCCTGTTGAACGGCAAGGTTTCTCGTCCACTCAAATTCTTTGGCGGCTGCATCGCTGGCAGCACACCCGTATGAAGATACATAGAGCTGGTCATCCGTCTTCGCCGGGTCAAGGATGTACGCCAGAGCTTTGTTTACAGTTCCTCTGATTGGCTTGATTTTAGTAACTGCCATATCTCTTTTTGCCTCTCTTTCAGCTCGGCAACATCATCCTCGTAGAAGTGTCCTGTGGAGTTGATGCGACGGCAAATATGGTTGATGTTCGTTGCGGCTCGGCTGACGGCTGCGGCAAGTTTTTTCTGTTGCGTGTAGTCCACCTTGATGATGTAGCCGTCAATCGCCATCTTGCGAAGATAAGCTCCCATGTTCTTTGTACCGAGCTGTTCCATCTTCGCTTTGATAAGGCGATGCTCGTTCTCAGATACGCAGAACTCTATGCGTATCGGTCTTGTTCGTTTAGCCATAGGCGATCTGTCCTTTCGTATAGATAGAGGGTTTGGGAGACATCCCAACAAGCATTTTGTAGATTAAGGGGAGGGTTTCCTTAATCGAAAATCGCCGTGTGTACGGACACCGGCTGTGCTTGCTATTCTCTTAGTTCGTATTCCCGGAAGCGTCTCCCCGTAAAATACCCCTTCACAGTACAACGGACATTTCATTAGCAAAATACAAGTATGAGCATAAAAAAAGACGCTCGAAAGCGTCCTTTTCGTTATTCAAGGGCGGCAAATATCTCGCCCTCAATATCTTGAACTTCGTCCATCGGGATGACAGCACCACTCACAAGGACGATCTGCCTCTCAAACTCTTGTATCTTCTTCACAACACCGGTCTGCCTCAAATAAGCTCCACCGGCTTTGCGCTCATCCGGCTTGAAATAGATAAAGGTAACTTCCGGCTCTTCGTCCATGTGGTCATGGAGGATCTGGAACTTTATGTTCAACACCTTGAAGCTTTCATCATCCATCTCTATTCTCTCGTCAGTAAGACGCCCGGTTTCTTTGATGGCGGCATCGTAGCCGGTCAGGGCGGCAAAGGGAGAGAACTGAGCCGCACGATCTATCATGGACATCTGCGGTCTGGTCGATGAGACATGATGGGGTAGATTGATAATATCATCGTATTGATCACTCACGCCTTATGACCTCCGATCTGCGCATTGCGGTCTTTTGCTGTTGCTCCTTCCTCCAAGTTCATCCCCTTGAGGATAGCGTTCTTCCCGAACTTCTTTTTTATCTTCAACATGGCTTGCTGCATCTTCTTTTCACGCTCAAGCTCTGCGCTTTCCTGCTGTTTCTTTTTCTCAAGAGCCGCATAGTCCGTGAAAAGGTCAAGCTGTACATAACCGGCGTTTTTCTTCTGTGCTTCGGCTTCGGGAATGACATGGTTTGCAACGATATTGAGCCTTCTCACGAGAAGGTTTTTGTCTACGATACGGTCAAATAGTTCGGATGCAGCACACATTATTTTCTTCGATGATGATGTGTGTCCGTCAAGATTTATCGTGCCGTGGGCGTGTTTCGGTATCTGCCTCCCGTAGTGGTCTTTAACGATTGCTCCGTGATACTTTCGGCTTCGCTCCGGGTCGGTAAGATTTTCTATATCATAGCCCACCGTCACAACAAGCTGGTCGGTTACAATCCCCTTGTCCACCAAGTCCAGAACAAGAAGGTCTGCCATTTCCCGAAGGACGAGTTTTGCCTTATCCGGCTCATAGGGCTGGTGAAGCACTTGTCCCGATCCTAAGCTGTTGCTGCTCGGTCTGTATGCCTTGATTGCCTCAATGGTGGTAGGCTCCCAGCCCCACGCATGGTCGATCAGAAGCTCTGCGTTTTTCCCGAACAGCTTATACAGCAAGTCCTCGTTTATGTGAGAACAACGGGCAACATCGCCCATCGTGAACATCCCGTTCTCTTCTAACTTTTTCGCATAGCCTCTGCCTACTCGCCAGAAATCGGTAAGAGGCTGATGCTTCCAAAGTTCATGACGGTACTTCATCTCATCCAGCTCAGCGATGCGGACTCCGTTAGCGTCTGCCGGTATATGCTTTGCCACAATATCCATCGCCACCTTCGCCAGAAAAAGGTTCGTGCCGATACCGGCTGTTGCAGTAATGCCGGTGGTCTCAAGCACATCCAGAATGATTTTCATAGCAAGGTCATGAGGGGTGAGACCATAGGTTCTGAGGTAGTCCGTCACATCCATGAATACCTCGTCGATGGAATATACCACAATATCTTCCGGGGCAACATACTTCATGTAGACCTCGTAAATTCTTGTGCTGTACTCCATGTAGTAAGCCATTCTCGGCGGCGCAATGATGAAGTCAATCGCAAGAGAAGGATTCGTTTGCAGCTCAGAGAAGAGGTGCGACGATCCCTCAAGCCGGTGTCCCGGTGCATCGTGCCGCCGTCCTTCATTTGCTTCCTTTACACGCTGCTTTACTTCAAACAGTCTGCCTCTGCCAGAAATGCCATAGCTCTTGAGCGAAGGCGTAACGGCAAGGCAGATTGTTTTGTCGGTTCTGCTTTCATCAGCTACGACAAGATTTGTGTCCAGCGGATCAAGCCCACGCTCCCGACACTCAACCGAAGCATAAAAGCTTTTGAGGTCGATGGCGATATAGGTGCGTTCCTTCATGCTCCGGTCCTCCTTCCTGTTAATCGCCCTCGTATTCGTCAGACCGGATATAATCGGAACATCCGAAGATTACCGGCTCAACAAGAATACGGGCAGCATCAAAAGCAGTGCGGATGTACTGCTCAATTTCTTTCCCATGCGTGGGGTAGTATACCGTCCCCTCGGTCACAGTGATACGGCGGTCAGAGTGCCGTAGTTTCATGCTCCACGCTGAGCCGTCGCAGACTTCCACAACAAAGTCATTCCGAAAGTCTCCTGCACATTCAGCCTTTTCGAGAGAAGAAAACAGAGCCTCACACTGCGCTGCGTCCATCGGGACTGAGAAAGTTTCCTGCGGCTCTCGGCTTATGCCGTTGTACCCGTTGTATGTGATTTGCTTTTTATTTCGTGAGACGGAAACGGTTTGGTGGACGATCCACTCTCCGCAAGTCTCTCCGTTATCGTACCAATCAATTTGAAGAGAGGTTATCTTGCTCATGCGCTCCCTCTTTTCTTAGGCAATCAGCCTATATACCGTCAGAGGCAGATACCACACTGCCACTGCAAGCCTCCATATCAGAATAACGCCGCCGATCAGTCCTCCAAGGACAATGTTGAGGGCAACAACACCAACAGTGCCGGAAATCCCGAAGCCTACGGGGATCAGCGTGAACATCTTGCCTATACCAAACGGCACGCCGCAGGCAAGCCAGATCAAGAACAGGTCTTTTGCTCCGTTCTCTACAAAGATGCGGCTGAAAATGGAGTACAAAATCAGTGCTGCACAGATTGGAAGAATGGACTTCCGAAGAAATTCCTTCATCACATCAGTTTTGCTCATTGTACGCTCCTTGTCTATCTTGAGCCGTTATCCCTCTGTCTTGATATTCTTGAGGAAGTCAGAGGGCGGCATATAAGGCACATTAAATCGACAGCCCATGCGGTTCATCTCATTGAGCTTGATCAGCATGAGGTTGATGTTCGTATTCATCTGCTGCGAGAGCTGCACGACATCATAGCCCTGCTGTAAGTATTCGATCATCTCGTCATCGTCAATGATAAGGTGGGCGGCGAATGCGTTTGCCTCGTATTCATGTTTGGTGCGCATATCGAACAGCACAAACTCCGGCAAAGGCTGATCGCCCTTAGCTAAGTCACGGTGGAAGAGGTCGTGTCCTATTTCATGACCGCAAACCATCTGTGTGACAAAATGCTCCATGTTCGAGTTAAGTAAGATGTGCCGTTCTTTATGGCGGTATGTGTACATTCCCAGAAGGTCGTTGAAGTCGCTGACATAGTGGACATAGATGCCAAGCTCACGAGCGATCTTCACGGTATCTCTCGTTTGGCAGCGTCTCACTATGCTTTTTGCCTTCTGGTAAATTTCTTCCGAGTGAATAATCAAGGGACCCTCACCTCCTTCAAGTTACAAGTACCCACTTAAAGTATACAAAGAAATATGTACCATAAAGGGGACTCCCTTTAAGCATCGGCTTCCCCGTCTGCCTTTTTGTATTTCTTGGGTGTGTACTTGGAAACATTTCGGGCTTTGGATTCCCAGTAAATATCCTGCAAGGCTTTCATAACAGCGTCCTTGTCCTGCTCAGACAGACTGCCACCGGCGAATAAGCCGGACATCCCATCAATGAGCTGCTGAGCCTGTTTCATTCCACGACTGCCGTACTGCTCAGACGCTTCGACAACAAATTCGTCGTTTTCGGTCAGGAGATAGTTCACATCAACTTGAAAGAAATCTGCAATCTTCTTATAAGCGTCTCTGGTTCGAGGGAAAGAAACACCGTTCTCGTACCGGGTGATCATACGGCGGTTGATGTTCAGTGCATCAGCCACCTCTTGCTGCGTTAATCCTCTCTTTTCTCGTTCTTCCTTGAACTTTTCCCCGAATGTCATTTTGATAATCACTCCTTATTCATAAAATGTTTGCGACATTTAATTGCTCAATCCTATTGACAAAGGTACTTGAACTGCCTATAATATTAAATGAGCAGTTCAACTGCCTATATTGTAACTTGAATTGCTCATTAAGTCAATAGAGATGAGCAATTTAATTGTAAAGAAATTGCTCAATGAGCAGTTAAAGTCGTCATGGTTATACGAAAAACTGAAAAGATGAAGAGAGCCGGGATAGGCGGCTTTGAAAAAGGAGGGTGAAAAAGATGGAAACGAGATGTCGGAAAGCCTATGTTTCGGTGAATGTGGATGTGGACACGGAAGGGACGCTCCATCCACGCTTCATCCGGTGGGATGGCGGTCTGATCTTTCGGATAGACCAAGTGCTGTATAAGTGTCGTGCTTCCTCGAAGAAGGTTGGAGGCGGCGGCATACGCTACACAGTTTTGATAAAGGGAAAGGAGTCGTACTTATTCCATGAAGGCGATAAATGGTTCGTAGAAGCAAAGGAGGATTGCTGATGATCTTATCACACAAGCAAATTGAGGAAATAGCCGCAGCCGTCACCAAGGATTTTTCGGAGTTCTTTTTCGGCAAGGAAGATGAGGGCGAAGTTCGCCTCGCTCGTGCAACACCTATCGACCAACTTGCCAGAGACTATCTCGGTCTCAGAGTTTCGTTTGCCCGTCTTTCAGTGGACGGGAGCATCTGCGGTCTGACGGCGTATGCAGATACAGAGTACATCACAGAGGAAATGGGAATCCGGCGCACACTGCCCCTCAAGAAAAACCAAGTCCTGCTGGATGAGAGCTTTATCAAACCCGGCAATGTGAAGACGCTTTGTGGCAAGCGCAGATTTACCCTTGCCCATGAATGCGCACACCAGATTCTCTTTCAAATGGAGACCGATGAGCATAAGGAAAGCTGTAAGGGTAAGTATGCAGCTCGTACCGCATACTCCCTCCGGGACTTAAAGACCCGTGAGGACTGGAACGAGTGGCAAGCCAATGTCTTAGGAGCAGCTATCTTGATGCCGCAAAAAGAGATTGACCTTGCGATGTTCTACTATGCTTCCGGTAAGAAGCTTACCAACTATGAAGGACGGTTCGCATACAGAGACCGCCTCGCTCTCGATATGATATGCAAGCAGCTCGGCGTTTCAAAGTCGGCTGCTGTAATCCGATTGAGAGACCTTGGCTACATCGAAGACCGCCCATACTCCGAGTATGAGGACCCGTTGGAGGTGTGGGCATGAGGAAGAATATTCGAGTTTCTGAGCCTTCTGACGAGATGCGAGAAAAGATACAAAAAGCTCGACACGCTATCTCCGGTCAGAAAATGCGTATGGTTAAATGCCCATACTGCCAACACAATTCAATCGCTGTATTTGAGGACACCAGAGGTCATGTCCAAGCCAAGTGCAAGGTTTGTGGGCGTGAGACCGTGTTTGATGTCCTCAGTATGAGACGGTTACGCCTCTACCTCAAAAAAGACTGAGGATAGGGATAACAAATAAATATTTTATAGCTGTGCTGTGGAGCCGCTGATTGGTGAGTCTTCCTGAGCCGCATGAACAGAGTTTATCACTCTGTTTTATCGGCATGGGATCACAAGCTCACCGTCATGCGGCTCTTTTTGTCTTTCCTTCCGCTGTTCCGCACCAGCGGAAAGGACAAGACAATGAAAACACCTATTGAGTTCGAGTATGACCTGTGGATTGATGAAAACGGAAAGTGCATGGTAAGAGTTAAAAGCTCTGGCGAAGTATGCGAGGTAGACAGAGAAACCATGCGAATGCTGCGCAATGAAGAAAAGAAGCTCAGACGCTCCATGACCGGTGTTCCCACACCCGGCAAAGACAAAACCGGCGAAACTACCACTTTGCTTTCTTTAGATTTTGTCAGTGTAGAGGGTGCTGAGGATATGAGTTCAGCGTGGCTTGAGGATCACACAAGTTTAGAGAACGATACCATCACCCGGATGCTTGAGGCTGACTTTCGGTGCAGCTTGACTGCCAGCCAGCTTGCCATTTATGAGAGCTGCTTGCTCGGCGGTATGAGCTATAAAGAGTATGCCGCTTCCAGAGGTGTAAGCTATCAGAGCGTTCAGCAAACCGTCATACTTATCCGCAAAAAGGCGGCAAAAATTTTTCTCTAAAAAATTTTATACCGGTACTTGTGTTTTGAGGATTTTTTGTCCGTTGTATGGTGAAGAGGCAAAACAGCCTACTTCGCTGTTCCTTGAAAACTGAATAGTTCAGTGCTGCGGATCTTTCCTCTTTTCTCGAAGCAACTTGCCTTCTGCCGCCATGACCTCCAACCGGAGAGAGCGATCAACAGAGAGACTAAACAGCCGTGTGGTGCGGCTGCTTGCGATGATGGAAAAGATGGGTACAATGATACTTCCGTCCTCGGACTTCGAGGGCGGCTCGGAGCGATCCTCGGAGGGGTGAGAGTCCCATGATACCGATTACCGTCGGTAGTCCGTAGCATTCCCTATTCAGCAGGGGGGCGAGCTGCAAATATGCTGGAAAGAAGAACACTGTTTATAACCTTTCGAGGTTTTATCAGTAAATACTATGGGCAGCAGTCCACGAGGCTGCTGCCTATGAATTTGCTGATAAGGTGTTCTTTCGGTGGCAAGGAATAAACAGGAAAATTTTAGGTAAGAATAAATACCGAAAGGCGGTGATTGTATGGCAAGTACGCAATCAAGGCAAGACCTTCTGGCATCTCTCGTTGATATTCGGGATGTAAAGATTGACAGGTCTAAGCCGGTGGAGGAACGCATGAAATCCTATGTGGAGCAGATCAAAAATCCGTATATGTTTAAGGTCGGCAATACAATCGTCAGGGTTTCGTACTCCAACACGCAGTCCACCATCAACGACAACTTTGTAAACCTTCTGGCAAGTATGTGATTACTTCGGATGACCCGGAAATGAATCTTTTTTGTGAACGCAATTCAAAAGGCTGGCATTTCGCTTGAGAATGTGCTATAATAAGCGTGGACAAAATCAAGCGAAACACCACTCCTAGTATTTTCCGGTTATCTGACGGGAATAAAATTAGGGAGTGGCGATTTATGCTGAGAATATCTTTGGACAGAGATTACAGAGCCGCCATCTACCTGAGATTATCGAAGGAAGATGGCGACTTTTCTTTTTCCGGTGACAAGCTTGAGAGCGACAGCATCTCAAACCAGAGAATGCTCATTATGGACTTACTCAAGAAGCACCCGGAAATCACGGTTGTAGACGAATATGTAGACGATGGATTCACCGGGGCAAACTTCGAGCGACCGGACTTCAACAGAATGATTGATGATGTCAAAGCCGGACGGATAGACTGTATTGTGGTCAAAGACCTTTCTCGTTTCGGGCGTGAGTATATCGGCTCTGGCGAGTATATCCAGAAGGTCTTCCCGAAGCTGGGCATCCGCTTTATAGCGATCAACGACAATTACGACAACGCCCAGCCGGGTGCAGCAGAAAACGAGCTGGTGCTGCCGTTCAAAAACCTGATGAACGACTCCTATTGCCGGGATATTTCAATCAAGGTCAGAACAAACCTTGAGGCAAAACGGCGCAGTGGTCAGTTCGTTGGCACTCGTGTAGTCTTCGGCTACATGAGATCGCCGGACAACAAGAATCAGTTGGTCGTTGATACAGAAGCAGCTCCGGTGGTGCAGGACATCTTCAAATGGAAGATAGAGGGCTTGTCCCCGGCACAAATAGCCGACAGGCTCAACGAGAACAATGTTCCTTCCCCGATAGAATACAAAAAGGCAAAAGGCTCCAAGCAGCGTACCGCTTTTCAGACAAAGAAGGTTGCGCTTTGGAGTGCAGTGGCGATATACCGCATCCTGAAAAACGAGATGTACTGCGGAACGCTGGTACAGGGAAAAACAACCTCCCCTAACCATAAGGTCAAGAAGACAGTTGCGAAGCCCTCAAATGAGTGGTGTCGGACAGAGAATGCTCACGAAGCAATCATTTCTCCGGCGCAGTTCGATCTTGTTCAGCGTATCATGCTGGATGATACCAGAAGTCCCGTAGGTTCAAATGGCGTTCATCCCTTTTCCGGCAAGATTTTCTGTGCCGATTGTAATAGTCCGATGGTGCGCCGTGTCTCTCGAAGCGGTGGTCGAGAATATTCCTATTTTATCTGTGGAGGCAACAAGAGCGACAAGTCCTTCTGTTCGTCGCACAGCATCAAGGAATCTGTTGTCTATGAAACCGTGTTGGCGGTGGTTCAGGGACATATCGCTGCGGCAATGAATATGGCAGAGGCTCTGAAAGAGATTGATAACCTCGCATGGGAAAACCGAGAGCTTGAGAAGATCAAGGCAAAAATCGCTTTCCAAGAGGAAATCATCGACAAGAACAGACGGCTCAAAACAGGGGCTTATGAGGATCTGCGAAGCGGCTTCATTACCCGTGATGAGTACAAGGCGTTTTCTTCTCAGTTTGAAGCGCATATCAAAGAAGCGAATGAGACGATTATGCGTCTGACCGGCGAAAGAAACAGCGTCATGGGCGGTCTGGCAGAACAGCAAGGCTGGCTCACGCAGTTCAAGCAATATGAGAATGTGCAGGAGCTTACCCGTAGCGTGGTGGTCAACCTCATTGACCATATCAGCATCCGGGAGGACAAGGACATAGATGTTCAGCTCATGCACCGTGACCGGTTTGCTTCTATTGTCGAATTTCTTGCAGAACAGAAGGAAAAGGAGGAAGCCAAGAAGATTATTCGCTTGACAAAGGAGGCAGTGTAAATGGCACGAGTATCACGCAAACGGCAAAATATCCCTTCAACCCCGGCTGATACTTCCGTCCGTATTTGGAAGACTGCTCTCTATGTCAGACTTTCGGTTGAGGACAACGGAAAGGACTCTGATTCCGTTGAAAACCAAACGGCGCTGCTTGAAGAATATTTAGCAGCACACACCTATCTTAAAAAGGTAGCCCTTTTTATTGATAACGGGTATACCGGCACAGACTTCCTCCGTCCAGAGTTCAACCGGATGATGGAAGCGGTTCAAGCCGAGATGGTTGACTGCATCATCGTCAAGGATCTGTCCCGTCTTGGACGAAACTATATTGAAACATCTCAGTTCATTGAGAAGATTTGTCCGTTCTATAATCTCCGGTTCATAGCCGTCAACGACAATTACGATACTGCGACGGTGACGAGTGAGGGGCAGCTTTCCGCTAATCTTCAAAATATCTTCAACGACTATTATGCGAAGGACATTTCCCGGAAGGTCACTTCTGCCCTTCAAGCAAAGATGGAGCGTGGAGACTATATCGGGAACTATGCGCCTCATGGGTATCGCAAAGACCCGGAGAACAAAAACCATCTGCTCATTGACCCGGAGACAGCTCCGGTGATCCGGCAGATATTCGAGTGGAGAGCTGAGGGTGTCAGCTACATGGGCATCAATAAGCGGCTCAACGAAGCCGGTGTTCCTTCTCCCGGTCAGTACAAGCTCAGTAAGGGTATCGAGACCAATAACAATAAGAAAAGCCGAACGGTTCTCTGGAACAAGCACATGGTCACAGAGATACTGAAAAACATTGTCTATATCGGGCATCTTGCTCAGAAGAAGGGCAGTCAGTGTCTCTACGGCGGTATTCCATACCATATCACATCGGAAGATGAATGGATCGTGGTGAAGAATACACATGAGCCTATCATCTCCGAAGAGCTGTTCGAGAAGGTGCAACAGGTCAACAACGCAGCTCTTGAGCGTCACAAGTCCAACGCAGGAAAGTATGACCATCTGCCAAAGGCGCAGAACATCTACGGCAAGAAATTCACCTGTGCCGGGTGTGGCGCAATCATGAAATTGCAACGCTCCTTTAACACCAAAAGGGATAAGGTGTACTTCACCTTCAAATGCCCCACCTACGCTGAGCATGGTTCACGGGGCTGCTCTGACATCAAGATGCGCAAGGCTGATCTGGATGAGGCTGTGTTCAAGTTCATCAAGGCTCAGATGGAAGTCTTTCTTGATATGGAAAATGCGCTTCGGCGGCTCTTGGCTATGAAGAAGGCAAAGCTCAAACAGGGCAATACGCAGCAGGAGGCGAAAGCACTCCGGCAAAAGCTGGCGCACAAGCAGTCCGTCCTCAGCGGTATGTATGTTGATCTCAAGGAAGGGCTGCTCTCCCAAGAGGACTATGGTCATCACAAGGAGATTATCACGGCAGACATCAAAGCTCTTGAAATGCAGTTGTCAGAGCTGGAAGCTACTCAAAACGAGACGGAAGAACAGCTCACCGGCGAGATGAAGTGGAAACTTATGATCCGGCGTTTTTATGACGCAACCGAGATGACGGCTGAAATGGCTGACGCATTTATCGAGACCATGAAGCTCCACGAAGACGGCTCTCTGGAAATCAAGCTCAGCTACATGGATGAGTTTGTGGCACTCACCAATACTTGCGAAAGACTCAGAAGGGAGGTTGCATGATGAAGCAGCAAATCGCTATCTATATGCGTGTTTCTCTGGAAGATGTGGACAAGCGCACAAATAAGCTCAAGGATGAAAGCAATAGCATCGCCTCTCAGCGGTTGCTCATTTCCCGTCATCTGGATCAGACTCCGCTTCTCAGCAGCCTTCCTCGACTTGAGTTCTTCGACGATGGCTTTTCCGGCACGAACTTTGAACGCCCGGAGTTCCAGCGGATGATTGAGTATGCCAGAAAGGGCGAAATCAGTTGTATTGTGGTCAAAGACCTCTCCCGGTTCGGAAGAGACTATCTTGAGGTTGGTGACTACTTGGAGCATATCTTTCCGTTCCTCGGTATTCGCTTCAAGTCCATCAATGACCATTATGACAGCTTGAAGCATGAAGGCAAGACTATCGGCATGGACATCGCCTTCAAAAATCTAATTTACGATTATTACAGCAAAGACCTTTCCAAAAAGGTAAAGTCTGCTATGGGGATGAAGCAAAAGGAAGCCCGGTATATAAGCTGCATCCCGTATGGGTATAAAGCCCATCCGTCCATGAAACATGAGATGGTGATTGACGAAAAGACCGCACCGGTGGTGAGACGCATTTTCTTGGATGTCATTTCCGGTAAGTCTTGTACTCAGATTGCCAAAGAGCTGAATACAGAAGGCGTTCCTACTCCTTCTCAGCAAAAGGCGATCATGAGAAAGACGGCTATCAAAAAGCCGCAGTGGACCCATCACTCTGTACTGAACATGATCTCGAACATCAAGTATACCGGCACAATGGTCAACCACACCAGAGAAAGCCGCTTCATTCGGGATAGAAACCAGCGTCGTGTACCTATGGAAGAGTGGTTCGTCCGGGAGAATGCCCATGAGCCGATTGTCACTTCGGAGGAATATGAGCAAGCTCAGGAGGCGATTCAGCGTCGTAAAAGGACGAACCGGGTAGCCCATGATCAGACAGACCGTGTTTACTATTGTGCGCATTGCGGCGGCAAGCTTGAGAAGGTGAACGGAAGTATCTTCTCTTGTTCATCCCACCGTTATCACGAAGGAAGTCCTTGTGACAATGTACATTGGCGAAAATCGGCATTGGAAGAGGTTGTCCTTGAAGCTCTCAAACGGCAAATCGAGCTGGTAAGAATTGAGGCGAACGAGGCGAGGAAATCAGCCAGAAGCAAAACTGACAGCTTGCACCGGCAACTCTCCTTGCTCAAGGCTCAGTATGATGCCTGTGGTCGAGAGAAGTTCACCATGTACGAAGAGTACAGAGAAGGCAAGCTCTCTGCCGAGGATTATCTTTCTGGTAAAGATGAGCTGACAAAGAAACAAGCTGCCCTTAAAGAGCAGCTTGGAGAATGTGAAGCTCAGTGTGAAGCACTTCACCGGCAACAAGAAGCAATGGATGAGCAGCAGGAAGTGGTGGGTCGGATGACCGGTCTCTCTGATAACCAGCTCAGGCAGCACCTTTACGATGCAGTGGATCGTGTTCTGGTGTACGATGCTGAAACCATTGAGATTGTCTGGAAGTTCAACGACATCGCTTACGATAACGATGCTCCCACATAAGGAAGGAGTTGCGCATGGATGGTCGCAGAAAGCAAGGAACTCTTATTTACGATCACGACGCAGATAGAATGGATGTCCGTTTCGGCGTGGAAGAATACTACGGTGGTCTGCACTGTGGAGAGTGCTTCGATGTGCTGATAGGAAATCGCTGGATGCCTACTCGTATTGAGATGGCAGCGACTTGGTATCTGGTCGGCGTAAAGACAACTGATCTGGTCGGGCTGAGAGTACGGTTCTAAACCAATAGCTCTCAGCCCCCAGCTTTTGAGATGCTTGTCGGTTTTTGTCCCTAAAATAACATAATCTGTCGAAACATCTGTTTCGTGTTGCGGCGGTCTTCAAAAGGCGTAGACCCTTGATATGTCTCGCTTTTTGAAGAATCTGAAAATTTTTTTTTGCACCTACTTGACATAATGGGACGATCTCGGCAGGGTCGTTATTCCCAAGGAAATTCGCCGCACGATGCGCATCC